>Ga0181529_10000182_pt1 | contig 92049 bp, 64 predicted proteins | sample PEATcosm2014_Bin_36_FD_119763 | JGI IMG/M metagenome (GOLD analysis project Ga0181529, IMG submission 119763) | Peatland microbial communities from MTU Mesocosm Facility, Houghton, MI, USA - PEATcosm2014_Bin10_30_metaG | ecosystem: Environmental > Terrestrial > Soil > Wetlands > Peat | place...
AATCGGCAAGGATGTGCTCGCCATACAGCGGGCCTAAATCATCGAAGTTCCTATTCAATCCATCGGGTGGCCGATACGCACGGCGATAAGTCCGCGAAGCCCGGCCACCCGCAACGCACTTATACTTCCTACTAACTCCGCAAGCCCGAAGTGTATCCGTGGGCCAGGTCTCCGGCCTGCCAACCGCCGAGTCATTGCTATCCTCCGTGCGCAGGTCGGGGGCCTGCGCCACTAAGCCAACTCCCCTAGCATGCGGTCAATGTCGGCTGGGCTGATGTAGAAATGCGGCGACGTGCGCACCCAGCCGGCGCGCGGAGCGCAGGAGATTCCGGCCTCGCGCAGGCGCCGGACAATTAGACCCGCCTCGATGCCGGCCTTGCGAAAGCTGACAATTCCCGCGCCGGTTTCCGGCGTCCGCCTACCCAGCACCTCGTATCCCAATGCAGTCACACCCTCCGCGATGCAATCGCCGAGATCCTGCACGGCCGGCGCGATTTGTTCGACACCGACTGCAAGCAGAAACTCAATCGACGCCCTAAGTCCGAAACATCCAATCGTATTCAACGTCCCGCATTCATAGCGGCCCGCATCTTTCCGCAGCGTCATATCGCGAGACGCGTAATCGGCATAGCCCGCCACGTTGGTCCAGCCGAATTCCACGGGCTCTATCCGATCCTGTAGCTCTTGCCGGACATAAAGGATGCCGCAACCCTCCGGGCCCAATAGCCACTTATGCCCATCCGCGGCCAGTGCATCGATATGGCACGCGCGCACATCGATCGGAAACGCGCCAAGGCCTTGAATGGCATCCACCAGGAAAATGCAACGATTGCGCCGGCAGATCTTACCGATGGTTTCGAGCGGCGCGCGATAGCCAGTTAGAAACTGCACGAAGCTGATAGCCAGCAAACGCGCGCCGCGGCAGGCCTCTTCGATTCGCTCCAGCGGGTCGGTCACGCTCAGCCAGGTGACGGTCACTCCCTTGGCTTCCAACCGCTTCCATGGGTAAAAGTTGGCGGGGAACTCCTCGCGAAAGCCGACCATGCGGTCGCCCGGTTTCCAATCCAGGCCCAATGCCACCGTCGCGATTCCCTCGGACGTGTTCTTCACCAATGCAATCTCCGCGCGGTCCGCGCCGATCAACCGCGCTGCCGCTACGCGCAGTCCTTCGTACGCGCTCATCCATTGGTCGTAATGCATGCTGCCGAAGCGTGTGCAGTCTTCGGCCAGGTTCTGCATCGCCTCCGCGGCCGGTTGCACCAGCGGCGCCACAGCCGCGTGATTGAGATAGATGAGATTGCGGCGAATTGGAAACTGGTCCGCATAGCGTTCCCAGATCGGGAGCCGCGGTTCCTCCACAGGTGTGTTAGTCATTGGTTTGAAGAATCCTCTCGTGAGATCAATCGCGTTGCGCCTGGTTCCGTAATTACTCTGGACAGCCGCTCGTCAATGGTCGCGGCTCCGATGAGTGTTCCAGAGCCGCGCCCGTTGAGGAGCGATTGCCCGCAATGAGACTTGCCAGTTCCTGGCATGCCCACCTATTGCAACTCCTCAATCGCATTCACCACCTGCCGGCGAAACGCGCCCCAATCGTCCACGCCGAAGAGACGATCGTGATCGCGGTCCTCCAAATGAAAAGCCGCCATCCGCGTGGCGATCAGGCGCCGCGCCGCCTTCGCCGCCGGCGTGCCGCTCCTGGCTTGCGCCAGCCGCGCCAGGGTGATCAGCGACCGGTAATCGTCCAGTCCGGCGCCGATGCGGGCGAATTCCACCGATGGCACAAGCTGACCCTCCGGCCCCGCGTTCGCCCAAGCGTAATCGTCCTCGCGGCAATCCAGCGCATAATAAGGATCGCCCGCCGCCGCGTTCCAGTGCCAGGACAGGCGAAACTTCGCGCCGAACTCCTTGGCGGCTTTGTAGAGATGCACGCCGTAGGTCCAGCGATTGCCGCCGTTGTAGAACGCCCACCCGCCCCCGCGCTGCCGGAGCAGCTTGACGTCCCGTTCGCGGTAACCGGCCAAGGCGGGAGGGTCCAGCGTGCGCGCCAAAATGAATTCCGGATCGCTTTCGCCGCGCCCCTGCACGCTCAATGCGGCCGTGAAGAAAGGGGGGCCCACTGGAAACGCACGGCGGTAGGCCTGGGCATTCCCAATCGATTGCTGGATCGCGTCGCCTATCGGTTCATCGCCCAGATTCCAGTAAACAGGGAGCCAGCCGTTCCCCCGTGCGTGCCGCTCGATTGCGCTGTAAATCGCCTTTACGAATTCGCTGTAATCGGTGAAGCCGGCTTCGCTCATCTTCGCCGTGTCTCGATGGTAGGCGTCCAGGCCGGTCACGCCGGCGCCATAGGAATTCACCGCCAGGAACCCGTAACTCTTCGCGTCGCTCATCTCGCGATCCGCGGCACTGAAGTCGAGTGAGGGAGTTCCGTTCACAAAGCCGCTGTATCCAATCTGTGGAATACCGGTAAACATGGTGAAGCCGTGCGCGCGCAGCGAGAGCAGACTCTTCGCGGTCATATCCGAGCCAAATGCAATGGTGTCCGGATCGTCGTCGAACCAGGGAATGCCGATGCTGCCGCCAAACGGACCTACCGGTATATCGGCCGCGTCCAGCGTGCCTTTGCGGACGGTGAACCGCAGCGGAATCCGCAGCGGCGCGCCCTTCTGCGGCGTGAAGGTCACCTGACCGCTGTAGACGCCGGGGCTGGCGTTGGCCGGCGTGCGGACGGTCAGCCAGAATGTTCGCACCAAGTCGCCTGGCATGTCGACGCTCGTTCGCGGCAGGATCAGCCGCGGCGTTATCGTGCAAACCGCGCCATCCGCCGTCACGCGGCTGAGACGGTAGCTGACATATCCGGCGTCGATCGCGGTGGCTGGAATGGCGCCCTGCGGCCCTTTCAAAGCGCTCACCGTGACGGCGCTTCGGCCCAGGTTGCGAAGTGGCAGAACCGAAACCGTCACCGGCGCGTCCTGGCCCGCGAACGCTTCCGCAGTCAGCGCGTTCGTCACTTCGCCGCGGAAGGGAGTGTCGTTATAGTACACGTCACGCATGAAGTCGCGATGGAAAACCACGTACCCGCGCGCGGTATCTTCCGCGGTTGGCTGGAGCGCATCGCCGGCCGGGCGGTGCAGCACACGTTTGAAGGCGTTGTCGAAATAAAGGTGCCGTTGTTTCCGCACCAGTTCGAGGAAGCGCGCGCCCTCGGCAGCCAGGGCCACGGGAAAGATCACGACGGCGGAAACGCTGCACGCCCGCTGCTCGCCCGTGAATTCCAGGTAGAGTTGACCGTTGTTCACGGTCACGTCGAACACCTTCTCGTGAAAGTGCGCGCGGTCGTACTTATCGAACGTGTCGTCGGACGGCGAATCGTCCTGGTCCCAGAATTGAAAATACCTCTTCCGGAATGACGCGAAATCCTGGTGTTCGGAAATCACCACTTTCCCCTGTGCGCGAATCGAGCGGTCGCGATAGATCTGGTATTCGCCCCAAAATCCCGCCGGGCTGTCCAGGTTGACGAAGACGCGATATTTTCCATTCGGCAGGTCCACCGCCAGGCCGCCCGATTCGATGGCGAGAGAACGACGGTAGAGCGGGTCCTGCCCGAGCGAGTCGATCGCCCGCCAGACGCGCGCGTTCTTCAGCCCGTATCCGCGGCCCGAATTGTACAACGTGGCGGGTGCGATGGCGGTGAAGCCATCCATCGACGGCCCGTCGCCGAGCGAGAACGCCAGCAGCCCGTCGAACTGTGCCTGCCGGACGGCCGTGTCGCGTTCCAGTCGCAGCTTGGAGAGGAAGAGCGGCGCGGCGGGCGTGTCACCGATAACCACCACAACGCGCGTGATGGCATTGAGCATGAGATTGCGGCCCGAGCGGTTCCTCTCGCCGACGGCCAAATCGCGCAGGGGAACCGTCAGCGTGCTGGCGCCGGGCGGCGCGACGGCGTTGTAATTGACTCTGTTCCAGTATCCCGTCGTACCGCGGTCCCAGAATTCGAGCGTGATCGGCAGCGGCTCGTGCGCGTCCGTGTACAGGTCCATTTTGAACAGATCGTAGCCGGACCAGTCCTGCGGCAATCGCATCGCGGCGTAACGCCTGTCGATACGCAGCGCCTTGTGGCCGCCGGTTGCGTGCTCCTCGACCACCACACCGCCCGTAAAGGGATTGCCCTGTTCGAAGGAAGTGATGATCCGCTCCGCCAACCCGGTGGTTACCGCCAGCCGGTCCGCAAGAGCGGCACCGCAGGCGTAGCATCTCTTCCAATCAGGCATGTTCCGGTAGCGGCACTTGGGACAGCGCACTTCGCCGCGGCCGATCGGGCCCGGCGGCGCAATCGGCGCCCCCTGCTGACCCCACTCGGCTTCGGCGCTCAACTCTATATCGTCGCCCACACGCTCGACCGATACGTCGTCGATCCACAGCAGACCAGGCGTGCGTAACTCGAACGACGGTCCAGTCCGCGTTCGTTCCCCAACCTCGGCAACGAAAGTGAACCGCGTCCAGCCGAACGTGCCGGTCTTCTCGAGGCCGGTCGACAGCCCGTCGAACGTGAATTCGATGGCGCCCTGTCCGTCGCCTTCGGCAATGTCAAGCCCGCGAAGGTAAGCGCTGACGGAATAGCGGCCCGGCGCAAGCTCCCGTTGCTGGCTGAGGCGAATCTTCCCAACCGACGCGCAATCGAGCAGCGCCGATGTCCGGCCAGTGCGCGCCACCAGCCCGACCGCAAGCGAACAGCCACCCTCGGCTTCCCCGCTCTCCCAATCCGCGAAGATGCCGCCGGCCGCGTCACGCTCTTTGAGGACTTCAAACGAAGGATTGACGGCCAGATTGCCGGTGCGATTCGCGGCGGTGTCTTGGCTCGCTTGCGGCACCCAGAGGATAACGATCCACGCCAGCAGCAGCGTCCGCAGCAAGGCGAGCGCACCGCGGGCGAAGGACATATTTCGATTATAAGGAAGCCGGTCGCCGGACCGCCGAAGAAAACGGGCAAGCTAAAGCATGCCCCACCAAAGCCCTGCGTGGCCACAGTGGGGCATGCTTTAGCTTGCCCGTAACTTGCCAGAAATTGGCGCGCGCCGACAATCGACAGGTGTGCCGGACCTTCCCTCTTGACCAACGAAGAATTTCGTAGTAAGGTCTTCGTAGATGGCAAAAACAAACGACCTGCCGCGGCCCACCGACGCCGAACTGGAGATACTGACTGTATTGTGGAGCCGCGGACCGGCCACTGTCCGCGACGTTCATTCCACGATTTCCCGCCGCCGCCCGGCCCACTACACAACGGTCCTGAAGCTGATGCAGATCATGGCCGACAAGGGACTGGTGAAGCGCGACGAAAAGGAGCGGGCGCACATTTATTCCGCCAGCCGGCCGCGTGAATGGACGCAACGGCAACTCGCCGGCGACTTGCTTGAACGTGCCTTCGCCGGCTCGGCCAGCAGCCTGCTGGTGGGAGCGCTGGCGGCGCGGAAGACATCGGCGGCCGAGCTGGCCGAGCTGCGCAAGATGCTCGACGAGTATGAGGAGGACAAGCGATGACTCTCGACTATTGGCTCACCTCGCCGTTGGCGCAAGCGCTGGGACGTGCACTGGCCCATTTCCTGTGGGAGGGCGCACTGCTGGCCGCGACGCTCCGCGCAGCGCTATTTCTCGGCGCGGGGCGGAACGCGCGCTGGCGCCACCAGGCGGCCGCGGCCTGCTTGCTCGCCATGCCCGTAGCGTTTGGTGTGACCGTGGCGCTGTTGCTCGGCGGCGGCAGTTCGAGCGTGGCGCCGCTGCCGCCAGCGCCGCGGATGGCGTTCAATCCGGTGATCTTCCAGGGCGCTCCCGCCGTACCTGTCGATCGGCTGGTGTGGATTGCGCCGCTATGGATGATCGGCGTGATCCTGATTTATGCCTTCCGCCTGGCGGGGTGGGCGCGCGTTGACCGCATGCGCCGATGCGGTGTGTGCGTGGCGCCACCCGAGTGGCAACAGCGGCTTCCCGCGCTTGCCGGCGTAGTGCGCGTCTCGCAGCCGGTCGTGTTGCTCGAATCCTGTCTGGCCGCCGTGCCGCAAGTGATTGGCTACTGGCGGCCGGTTATCCTGATGCCGCTCGGAGCGCTGGCTGACCTGAGCGCGGAACAGGTGGAGGCCATCCTGATTCACGAATTGGCCCACATCCGCCGCGCGGATTACCTGGTCGGCCTGGCGCAGAGTTCGATCGAAGGCTTGTTCTTCTTCCACCCCGCGGTTTGGTGGACGAGCGCTGTTGTGCGAGCTGAGCGCGAATACGCTTGCGACGATGTGGTGATGGCGCTGAGGCCCAACGCGCGCACCTACGCCGCGGCATTAACAACGCTGGAGCAGAGCCGATGGCCGGCTATCCAGCCGGCCGCGGCGGCCAAAGGGGGGAACCTGATCAGGCGCATACGCAGACTGTTGGGTGAGCCAGCGCCCGCGCACGTTCCCAGCGCCAGTGCCTCGGCTCTGGCGGGCGCCCTGGTATTGGTGGCCGGCGTTGCCGTCGCGCTGGTGGCGTGGCCGGCCGCCAGGAGCTTCGCGCAGGCAGCCCCGCCGGCCGAAGCGGCGGCGGACAAACAGGTACCGGCCACGGAAGCCCAACCGGAGCTCCGCAACATCGAAGAGTTGCAGAAACGGCTGGCTGGCAAGCAAAAGGAATTCCAAGAGGCGGAACAATCCGTCGAGAAAGCGCAAGAGCTACTTCAGCGCAACGCCGCGGAAATCGATCGCGCGATGCAGAATGCCGGCGGGCATGAACGCGAACTCGCACAAGCGGAGGAGCGATTGCGGCAGGCGGAGGCCGCGTTCAAACAAGTCGAGTGGGCGCAGGTTGGAAGATCCCAGGAAATACTCAAACAGCAGGATCGGGCGCTCCAGCAAGCCGCCAAACAAGTGCAGGATCTCGCCAATGGCAAGCTCAACGAATTGCTCCGGCAGCAGCAGCAACAACTCGCGCGGGCGGACATGGCGTTGCACCAGGCGTGGGCGGCCAACGGCGAAAAGTCGATGGCGGACATCGAGAAGCAATTGGAGCAGGCACGGAATCAACAATGGCTGAACGAAGACCGCGAACCAGCACTTCGCGTCGAGCGTCCCCGGTTGGAAAACCGATCGCGGGCGCATTTACATCACGTACGGCCCGCCGGATGAGATCGAAGACCACCCGAACGTGCCGCGACAGCTCTGGCGTTATCGCCAGATCGAAGGACTGGGATATGGCGTCGAGGTAGAGTTCACCGATCCAGGCAAGACGGGGGAACTCCGCATGACTGCGCCGCCGGCCTCACGCGGGCCTTATTGGCAGGTGATGGTGAGCGTCGGCGATGCGGCGGGCTCCGTTGCCCGATCGCTCCAGGCCAAGGGTTTCCCAGCGAATACGTATCCAGTACGGGCGGACCGCCCCAGCTTGACACAAGTATTGGTGGGGCCGTACCTGGATGAAGCTTCCTTCGCCAAGGCGAAGATGGCGCTCGAAGCCGCCGGTTTCCATCCGGTGCGAATGCAGTAACCGGCGCGCGCGCGGTCGAATTCTTCGCGACGTGTCGCGGTCTATCATGGAGATCTGAAGATCTGCGAATGGAAGACGCGATTAGGCAGCGCCTCTTGAAGCTCACCGAGCCCCTGTTCGCCACGGACGACTGGCCTTCCGTGGAGAACCTCTGGCGACCCTATGTCGACCAAGGCGATTTGGATGCGCAGGCTTATCTCGCCCATATGTGTCTCTGGTGCTTCGATGAGACGGAGGAGAAGGACCAAGAAATGCGCGGTCTACTGCGCGCCTCAGCGAACGCAGGGCACGCCGACGCGATGCATTGGTTGGCGTCCCACGGTATGTCTGACGGCACTGAGAGGGACGAACTGCTGAAGAACGCTGCCGAGCTCGGTAGCCGCGGGGCCAGCGGCATCTCGGCGCGATGTACGCAACCGGCGATTGGACACGGCCGAAGGATCCAACAAAGGCGGTCTACTGGTACCGCCTGGCGGCGGAGCGAGGTCATCACGACGCCCAATACAATTTGGGATTCATGTACATTTTGGGTGAAGGCGTCACGGCGGACGTAGCCGAAGGTCTGCTGTGGTTGCATCGTTCGGCCGACCAAGGGAACAGGTCTGCGATGCGACTGTTGGCAGACCTCTATCGGAATGGACACTACGGCGTACCGATAGAGGCCGAAAACGGCAGACCATTGGGATAAGAGGCACGCGGTTGCTATAGCACCTGGCCACTTTTACCTGCACGATATGAGAGGATCGCTCTGATCTCCGCCGGCCCTAGCGCCCTCCGCTGGCGCGCTCGAAGTCCTGCTTCAATTGCGAGGTGATCTTGTCGGCCACGTCGGCGCTGGCGCCGTGGAACCGGGCGCCCAGGCTTTCCTGCGTGGTGGACCAGATGACGTCGCCATCCTTGTTGACCAGGCGGACGGCCGCCAGCGCCTCGTGCCGCCGTTCGGCCGAGTGGTCGGATTCGCTGTCGCCGATCCCCACCCCGGCTGCGCTGCCCTTGGAGGAATTGTATCCGGAGCCCGAGCGATTGCTGAGACTGAGGTGTGCGTTGATGCTGTCGGATGAGCTGTGCGTTTCCGTGAACACCAGGTCCTCGGCCGCGCCGCGCAGCACGGCGTCGGCTCGCTCCTCCTTTTCGGTCAGCACAAAAAGCTTGGAGCCAGCCAGGCTGCTGATGAGGATGTCGCGCATTTGCGCGGCTGTATCTCCGCCGGTGAGCCGATCCACGTAGATACGATGCACGCTGAGCAATTGCCGGAGATTGCCGGCTTCAATCGCGGCGGTGGCCGCATCCCCGCCGGCGCACACGAAGGAAGCGGCCAACGCGGCCGCCAAGAAACGGAACGGTTTCATCCTTTGCCCGCCTTACGCGCGTCGTCGTCCAGGAACTCGACGCGCCGCCCGGTGCGCGCCTCCAGGCCGGCCAGCACGCTGCGGATATCGCCCTTATCCACGCGCAGTACCAGCGACTGTTGTTTGCCCGCCTCGTCCACGAACCCCAGGGTCACGAAGTGTTTGTGCGACTTGCTCAACAGGAACACCGGCGAAATCAGCACCGCCGCCGCAATCCGCCGGCTGACAGTCTGGCCATATTCGAGCGTGTTGACCTTTTGATAGGACACCCGCAAAGCGGTCTTGCCCACTTGCAACAGCATCGTGTCGGCATCGGACAGGTCCAGGCGGACGCTGCCCTTGGTGGGGAGCTCGCCCGGAGTTCCGCCCACGAGTGAAGTCTTGAATCCCGGCTCGGCGGCCGCCAACGCCAGCGGCAATCCCAGGCCGGCCAGCGCCACTACCAGCGTTCGTAACATTGGATGTAAAGCTAGTGCCGCGGCCAGGCGTTGGTTCTCAGGATTATTGCTGTGACGCGCCCACTTCGGCGCGCCACAGCGGCAACTCTGGCCGGCGGGAAGCTACGGCAATTGGCGCAGGGACTAGGGAGAGTGGCGGCGAATCGATCTCACCATCGAGAAGAATCCCGTGAAAGCGGAGTTGCCCGCACACGCGGAAGACCTTCGCTGGCCGTCACCGTGGAACCCGCCGGGCGCTCCGGCTTCCCGCGGTCCAAAACCCCGCTCGCCAGCGTCAGGATCAGCGGCAGCGCCAGCATGTAATCCTGCTGGTAAACGTGAAAGGCGACAATCAGTCCTCCAGCCAGTGCAACGCCGAGACCAAACACGAAGGAGTTCCGCTGCGCCGCCCTGTACACGACGGCTCCCACCAGCAGAATCAGCCCACCCGCAACGGCCCATAGCGCAGGGCCGTGCATTGCTTCCGCGGCGAACGCAAGCAACGAGGATTTTGCAACACTCTGGCTCACAACCGGAGACCGGATCGTTCGCAGCCACGCGGCTGGCCAAGCCCACCCGGCTGCGAGAAAGGAAACCGCGAGCAGGAAGGCCGCTCCGGCAACCAAGCCCGCACCCAATCTCCACATCCGCCTGGCAACGATCACGATGGGCAGAAACAGGAAGATGTGCAACTTGGCGGCGCCGAGCGCGAGCACCAATCCGGCTCCGGCATGTTTCCCGCGTTGCACCAGAGCCACCGAGATCGCCACCCAGAGCAGCACATAGGCGAGGTCCTGCGCATTGACGAGATTCGCGGCGACCGGTGGAAACCAGCAGACGATGATGAAGGCGAGCCAGCGCCTGCCGGGCCACAACCATGCGAAAGCGGCCAACGCGGCGATGGAGAACGTCTGCCAGAGCGCGTAGGCCGTGGAGTAAGGAAGGCGGCCGAGCGGTGCGAGCAGGACAGCCATATACGGCAACCTGAGAAACTGGATGTTTACATTGGTGCAGCCCAGAACCCGTTGTTGCTCGGCCAGAAACGCCGCTGGGTCGTAGAGGTGATTCGTTCCCACCAGACGCGGGCTCAGGTAGAACTCCGGAAAATCGTTCAGGCCTTGCCAGGCGCCACTCCAATCCGGCGCACACGACAACGCCAGTGCGATGACGCCAGCCACGCACACAGCGGCCACCAACGCCGCCGGCAGTCCGGCATCTTGCCGGCCTGCTTGGGCAGGCGTCACGGTTTCCAACGATGCCCGCTCCTCGGCCATACCAGCCAGCTTAACTCGAAGCCGCTCCGTTGGAAACCAGACCCGCGCGGCTTCGGGAGCGATGGCGAGTTAGGGCGCCGGCGCGCCGCGACTTTACAGAACCTAGTACCTCAGTAGTACTAGGCCCACATCGCTGCTGGTGTGGAGTCTTCCATCGCGAGTTACAATTTACCCGGCGTCACGGATACATTCTTGCCGCGAGCCAAGATCTCTTTCACATGCTGCGCACGCTGCTGCAAGGCCCAGCCAAGAAGGCCTACTGCGGGACCGGCTTGGTGTTGACTGGTTTATTACCGGTCTACTATACACATCTTCCTTTTCCGTCGGTGTACCCAGGCGTCATTTGTGTGGCATCGCTTGCCGCGCTGTCCTTTGTATTCGCATTTCTCCAGGACTGGATCGACCTGACGACCGGCGTGAAAGTGGAACTCGCCTGGACTTTTGGCGCCGGCTCCGTGCTGATGATGAATGGCAGGGAGTGGCTTCACAACCTCTTCGTGACGTTGGTTCCCTATGCCGATTGGAGGGAGACGCTAGGCCTGATCGACCTGGCGTTTCCTTTGATGATCCTTCTCCCTGTCTGTACCGTATTCCTCGGCGTTCTCCGCTATCCAAGGAGATGGCCGGAGCGGGCATACCTGCTCGGCGGGATTTGCCTGGTGTTCCTGTTCACCGCAGAGGCCTGGTTCAATCTGTTCCGAATCCACTTCCTGGGCAACCCCAGCACGGACTTCTACCTGGCGCAGTTCGTCTGGATACCGGCTTGCCTGGTGGTCGGAACTCTGGGAATGCTGCTCGGATGCCTGCCGCAGGGGGCGCACCTGCCTTCGCGTCTGGGATCCGCTATGACTTACTGCTACCTGGGTGGAGCGGCACTGATGGCGCTCGGTCTCCTTTTTGACGACTTAGCCGTGGCGGCTCCGCCATTGGCCATGCTCGGTGTCTTCGCACCCGCCTCTTGCATGACGCGGAGATGGATCACGGCCACATTCGGCGAGCGTTCGCACTGACCGCCAACCTGCGCCGAGATACCCCTGAGAACGAACACTCTAACTTTACAACGGAGGGCCTGAATCGCGCTTGCCAGCGCCACGGCGCTGGGCGCATGAAGGAACGTTTCCAGTTTCGACAGCGTTACTCCGCCCGCAGCGCTTCCATGGGATCCACGCGGGTGGCGCGGCGGGCAGGGAGCCACGCGGCGGCCAGAGCCAGGGCCACCACGGCGGCGGCGCTGATCACGTACGTCAATGGATCGAGCGGCGTCACGCCGAGCAGCATAGAGCCGGCGAGTCGGGCCGCAGCCGCCAGCCCGGCAAGGCCGATGGGCACTCCGATTGCGGCCAGCCGCAGCGATTCGCCAAAGACCAGGCGCTCGATCTGGCGTGGCCGTGCGCCCAGCGCCATACGCAGCCCGAACTCGCGCGTACGCCGGTTGACTCCATAGAGCAGCACGCCGAACAACCCGGCCGCGGTAAGCAGAACCACGCTGACGCCCAAGGCGCTGCCGGCGCTAGCGAAGAAACGGTCCTGCGCGAGAGCGTTGTCCAGGGTCTTCCGCAGGGTGGTCGAATCGTACACCCATGCTCCTGGGTCGAAGCCACGGATCGTGGCGCGGGCCGCTCGCTCGATCGCCGCCGGCTCGCCTGCGGTTTCCACCAGCAAAGTGATATCGTTTATCGCCGCCTGGGCGTAGGGAAGGTAGAGAAACGGCTCCGGCGATTCATGCAGGTCTTGGGAAGGGCCATCTTCGGTCACGCCGACAACCTGGCGCGGTTTGCCGTCGATCCGAATCCAATTGCCAACCGGGTTACGCTTGCCGAACACGGTGTGAGCGAACCTCTGCGACACCACAACCGCCAGCGGCGCGCCCGCGCCATCGCTGCTATCGATTCCCCGCCCGGCAACCACGCGCGTGCCCACCAGGCGAAAGTAGTTGCCGGCGACGTTGTTGAGATGCACGCCCATCGGCGCCATGCCCTGAATCTCGACCCGCGCTGTGAGCCCACCGCCGGAACCGCTCAGCGGAAGCCGCCGCGCATAGGTTGCGCCGCGCACGCCGGGCAGAGCGGCCAACCGCTCGGTCACCTGTTCGGACCAGGCGGCGGACGGGATCTTGAGTTTTGGAGCCACCGATAACGCCAGGACCCTCTTGTGCGGGTCCAGGCCGGGGCGAATTTCGGCAGCGTTGTGGAAGCTCGAGAGGAACAGCACCGCGACGCCGAACAGCGCCACGCTGACTGCGATTTGCGAAATGACGAGCGCCTTCCGCTGCCAGCCGTGCCGCCGCGTGGTCACGCCCTGAGCTTGCTTCAGCACGTCGGCGATGTTGAGCCGGACCGCATGCAGCGCTGGCCAAACTCCGACAACCAAAAGGGCGAATAGCAGCGCGGCGCCCGAAAACGCGAGCACGCGGTAATCCAGCCGGATGCCATAATCCGTGAAGCGGTCCATCGCGCTAGCGAACTCGGTGACCTTCTCCGTAAGCAGTTGCGCCAGCAACAGACCCAACCCGACGCCCGCAAGGCCGATCAGACCGGTTTCGGTCAACAGTTGGCGCGCCACTCGCCAGCCGCCTCCGCCCAGCGCAATTCGCACGCCCAGTTCCTTGCGGCGCGCTTCGCCCTGCGCCAGCCGCAACTGGGCCACGTTGGCGCAAGCCACGAACAGGACCAGCCCGAACACGGCCAGCATCCCGCCGCCGAATATCACGTCGTCCTTCAAACTCACGAAGCAACTGAGCGACGTTCCCGCGGCACCGCGCGGAGCCGGCTTGTGCTTCCCGGGACCGCGGATGGCGGCGTCGAGTTCCGCCTCGGCGCGCGCCTGGGTCAACGGAGCGCGGAATCGCACTGCCATTTCGTATTCGCCGTCGCGCGACCGCTCCTCCTCGCTGGCGCCGAGCGTGTGGAACCAGGCGTCCGCGCTCACCCAAACGCTGACCAGAATGCCCCGCGCCAGACCGGTAAACGCCTCCGGCATCACGCCCGCCACCAGGAATGCCTTGTGGTTGAGCAGCACGGTCTTGCCGACGATTTGCGGGTCGCTCGCGAAACGCGTTTGCCACAGCCGGTAACCCAGTACGGTCTCCGGCCTTCCTTCGGCCTCGCCCAGCGACGCGCGGCCCAGCGCGGCCCGCACTCCCACCACCTGAAAATAGTTTGGCGAGGCGGGCTGGATAATCACGAATTCGCTCATATCGCCCACCTGAACGCCGCGGCGGTCCGAGAGCACAAGTTGCGCGTGTCCTTCGAGCGCCTTGGACATATCCAGGTAATCCGGCCAGCCATACCCCATCCATTTGCCATCGTCGCCGCGCGAAGTCGCGTACCACAGTTCGTGCGGCTTCGCGACCGGCAGCGGCCGCAGCAGGGCCGCATCAGCCACCGCGAACAGACCGGTGGTCAAGCCGATCCCCAGAGCAATCGAAATCACGGCCAACGCCGTGGAGCCCGGGTTCTTCGCAAGAAGCCGAAGCGCCAGACGCAGGTCGCGGAACCATTCGGCAAGTGACATAAGCGAAGATCGAGTGCAATTCAAAGGCCACGATTGGCCCAGTAGAATCAACGGTATTTCATATCTCGCACGCCGAAATGTGTGCAGGCTGTCCGGTCATGGGAAACCAAGCGCGCATTGGCCGTAGTGGTCAGTTGCAGGGCTCCGGTTCGAGGCTGCGCACCTTGGCGGACAGTGTGGTGCGTTTGAGGCGCAGCATGTCGGCGGCAGCTTTTTTGTTGCCGCCGGTCTTGCGCAGGGCCTGTTCGAGTATGCTGCGTTCAATCAGGGCCACCGTCCTCTCATAGTCCAGCCCATCGTCCGGCACCGGCACCAGCGGCGCATCGCCCGGCGGATCTGGGAGCGCGGGCCGCTCCTGGAATGCGAGCGGGAAGTCGCCGGGAACCAGCAAGTTGCGGTCGCCGCTCAGCGCCACGGCCATTTCGATCGCGTTCTCCAGTTGACGGACATTGCCCGGCCAGCTCTGTGCGCTCAATCGCTCGGCAGCCTCCGGCGCGATCGACTTGATCTGGATCTCTTCCTGGCGGCAGATCTTCCCGACAAAGTGCATCGCCAGCGCCGGCACGTCGCCCGGCCGCTGGCGAAGCGCCGGCATACGGATGGGCACCACGTTGAGCCGGTAGAAGAGGTCCTCGCGGAATTTGCGCTGTTCGATTCGTTGCAGCAGGTCGCTATTGGTGGCGGCGATCACGCGCGCATCCGAGCGAATCGTTTGCGAACTCCCCAGCCGCTGGAACTCGCGCTCCTGCAGCACGCGCAGCAGCTTGGCCTGAAGATCGAGGGGCAACTCGCCTATTTCGTCGAGAAAGATGGTTCCGCCTTGCGCCTGCTCGAAGCGGCCCATACGGCTTTGGATCGCCCCGGTGAAGGCGCCGCGCACGTGACCGAAGAGCTCGGCTTCCAACAGGTTCTCCGGCAAGGCGCTGCAGTTCACCGCAACCCACGGTCCCTGACGGCGCGGACCGGCCAGATGCAAGGCGCGCGCGGCCAGTTCCTTGCCAGTGCCGGTTTCGCCGGTAATCAACACCGTGGCCCGCCTTGCACCGACCAGGCGGATCAGGCTGCCCACCTGACGCATTTCGCGACTGTTTCCCACCAGCAGCCGTTCCCAGTCTTCCAGCTCAGTCCGCGCGGCGAGTTGCGCCAGGCTTTGGCTGTGATGCTGTTCGAGAGCCTGCTGGATCTGCCGGTACTCCTCTCCAGGCGGTGCCAGAAACTCGAGGATGCCAAGCCGCGCCAGTCGCACGGCGTCATTCGAGCGTGGCCGAAGTATCCCGCACCAGGATCGGCACCTCAGGCGACAGCCGCCGGACGTGCTCCACCAGGAGGGCGGGAGTCCAGTCTGGCACGGGAAAATCCAACACAACAACGCCGTAGTCCTTTTGCGGGAGGCGGACTATCCCCGCCGCCGCGTCCAGGTGCTCGACAGCCCAAGTCGAGGGCGGGCCGCAGTACTCCGCCGCCGGTCTGACCTGGTTGCCGCGAATCCACAGGATCTTCGTCGCGCCCATAGCTGGTTACTCCAAGCAATCGACGGAATCCGCCGGGACTTTAGAAATTGTGCAAACTACCCGCTCATTCTGGCTAAAGCCCTTGCCCGATCTCGCCGATATGATACCCAGCAGAGGCAACGGCCATGAAGGTTGTCGATCGGAATTTGAACAGCGGGCCGGTGGCCGAATCCGGGCGCACGCAGGAGACCCAGCGCACCAGTTCATCAACTGGCAGCGTCGCCACGACGCAGCCAAGCAATGGAGACCGGGTGGAATTCTCCAACACTTTGGGCAGTCTGGCGCGGGCTATGTCGACGTTCAGCTCCAGCCATGCGAGTAAGGTGCAATCGTTAGCGGCACAGTACCAGAGCGGCACCTACCGTGCGAGTTCCGCAGCCACCAGCCGGGCGATGGTCGCCCAGGCGGTAGCCCAAGGGGACGAATAGTCATGTGGGTGGACGCTGCAAACGGTCTGGCGGCAGCGCGCGTCGAGGTGGAACGCGCGTGCCGGTCGCTGGTTCTGGCATCGCCGCAGGCTTTGACGGCCAGCGAGGGGGCGCTCGGGCGGGCGGCCGAGGCGCTGCGGCAGGGCCATGCCACTGGGGATTGGAAACCGGCTGGCGAGGGCGCCAGGATAGAGCTCTCCAGGCTGCAAGCCGCGATTCGCCGTGCCGGGCGCCTGCTCGCGAGCGCTTCTCAATACCACGCGGGCTGGCTACGAACCCTTTCCGCGATGACCGGCGGGTACTCGCCGCGCGGCGAGGCCGCCCCCATGCAGGACATGCGGCGGATGTCGGTCGAAGGGTGAACCGGGATGGCGGGCATCACTTCCTCTCTTTATGTACAGGCGGGCGCCATCAACGCCTTCGAACAAGCGATCGCGGTCACCTCGGCGAACGTCGCCAACGCCAATTCTCCCGGTTACGCCAGCCAGACGCAGACGCTGCTGGCCATGCCGGAGGACATCGCCCAGGGCTTGACAGGCGGCGTGATTGCCGGAGAGGTGGTCAGTTCGCAGAACCGATACGCCCAGCAAGCTGTTTCCAACCAGCAAACGGCCTTGGGTGGTGCGACGCAGGACGTCAACAGCCTGACCAGCCTGCAGTCGCTGTTCAACGTCACGGGCACCAGCGGCATTTCCACCGCGTTGAGCACCCTATACCAGAGCTTCTCGGCATGGGGACAAACTCCCGACGACCAGACCGCGCGGCAGGCGGTGCTGACAGCGGCCGGCAATCTGGCCACGGCCTTCAATCAGACGGCTTCCGGATTGGCCAGCGCCGCTACCACGGCGCAAACCCAATTGCAGCAGGCCGTCGGCCAGGTGAACGCGCTACTGGGACAGTTGCAGCAGCTCAACACGGAAGCGATGGCGGACGGGGCGAACGACGCGGGCGTCGATGCCCAGATTACTACCGTGGTTCAAAACCTGTCGCAGTACGTTCCCGTCACCTCTACCCAGCAGCCCAACGGCTCGTACACGGTTCTGCTCGCCGGGCAGATTCCGCTGGCGATGGGCAACCAGCAATTCCCGCTGAGCTTCGAAATGTACCAGCCGGCTACTGCCGCGAACACGGACGCGCCGCCGTTGGCGCAAGTCATGGCTTCCGACGGCACCGATATCACCAGCGACATCACCAGTGGGCAACTGGGAGCCTTGCTCGATTTCCGCAACACAGTTCTGCCCCAGTATGTCGGCGATGGAAATCACGCCGGCAGCCTCAACACAATGGCGCAGCAGTTTGCGGACACGGTGAACGGGATACTCACCTCGGGCAATATTACCGACGCTTCGGCGGACGGCACCGTGCCGGCAGTGCCGGGCGTGCCGCTGTTCACCTACGACACAACCAATAACACCGACGCGGCGGCGAGCCTGTCGGTCAGCTCCACCATCACCCCGAGCCAACTGGCGGCAATCGCCCCAGGCCCGCCCGAGGTCTCCAACGGGATTCCCCTGGCGCTTGCCCAACTCGAGAACCCGGAGTCCGCCGCCGATGAGATCGACGGGGAGAGCTACACGGCAGCTTTTGGCGATATGGCTACCCAAGCCGGGAATCTGCTGAACCAGGCGACGGAAGAGCAGCAGGTGGCGCAATCGGCGCTGACGCAGGCGCAGAACCTCCTCCAGCAGCAATCCGGTGTGGATTTGAACCAGCAGGCCGCGACCCTCGTCGAGTACCAACGGTCGTATGAGGCCAACGCTGAAATGCTCACCGTCCTAAACCAGTTGATGCAGGACACCATCAACATTCTGGAGCCCGGGACGTAGTAATAGGGAGGCAGCATGAACATCAGCAACCTCAGTCCAGCCGGTCAGTCATTTATCGACGGTGTGAACCAGATTGAGCAACAAATCACCACGGCCACCCAGCAGCTCACTTCGGGGCTGAAGATCAGTGCCCCCTCGGACGATCCCGCCCAGATCGACGACTTGCTCCAATTGCGAACCGATCAACAGCTCAACACACAGATCGGGAGCAACCTGACGGTGGCCAATTCCATAGCGTCGGCGGCCGATAGCGCCCTCGGCGGGTCCATCCAGGTCATCGATAGCGCCATCCAAATCGCCACCCAGGCGGCCAATTCCCTCAGCGGGGAGGACACCGACGCGAGCCTCGCTGTGCAGGTGCAGGGCCTGCTGTCGCAGATGGTGAACTACAGCCAAACCCAAGTGCAGGGGCAATTCATCTTTAGCGGCGACCAACCAGACAGCCCTTACTATCAGTTGGATTTAGCGGCGCCGAACGGCGTCGACCAACTCCTGACGGCTGCGGCGACCCAGCAGATTCAGGATCCGGCCGGTGGATCGTTCACGACCTCGCAAACGGCGCAGACCATCTTCGACGATCGGAACGCCGATGGCACGCCGACGGCCGACAATGTTTTTGCCGCCCTCAACAATCTCAACCTTGCCTTGCAGAACAACAACACGGCCGGTGTGCAGAGCGCATTGGGCAATCTGCAACAGGCCTCCACGCATCTCAACGACATGCAGTCCTTTTACGGCGTGGTGGAGGACCGCATCCAAAGCGCAACGACCTACTCCAGCTCGCGCGATACCCAGTTGCAGACCGAGATCGGCAGCATCCAGGATGCCGACGTGACCAGCGATGCGATGTTGTTGTCGCAAGCGAACACGCAGCTCCAGGCCGCCTTCTCGGCCGAATCGGAGGCACCCAAGTCGACCTTGTTTAACTACCTAAGCTGACGGTTCGTTTTGCCTGAGCCGATCCAGCGGGAACGCCCGCCGCCCACGCTGCGCCGGCGCGCCTTACATCGCCAGCTTGCCGTGGTACAGCAGGTCCTTCACGCGGAACTCGATCTCCCGCTCGGGGAAACTCAGCCCGGGCAGATACAGGCGAAACGTGACGGTTTTGTCGGCCGGCTGCACTACGCGCGGAAACACCAGCCGCAGCACAGGGTCCGATGGCGTGGGCGGAAACTCCCCCGTGATCGAGTAGGTTTTGCGCCCCACAATCATCTGGCACTCCCGCTCCATGCGCCGGTCCTCGTCGGCCCGTCCCAGGTCCTTGAGGGTCGGGTAAGCAATCGCCAGCACGAAGGAGTTTTCGCGGTTCTCGGTGACGTAGGCGGCGTAATCGGGATCCGGTTCTTTTTCGGTGTGCCGGGTGCGCAAGCGGGCTTCCGCCTCCGCCTCCATCACGGGCTCGGCGCTGGCCAGCCAGACCAGCAGGTTCGGCGCAGGCCCGACGGTCTGCACCCACGGACTGGAATGGCGCATCCGATCGATCTCGGCTTCCGACCATTTCTCCGGCGGTTTGGCCTCCCAAAAAGGCGGCGCCAGCAGAAGCAACAGAGCGGGCCAAGTGCGCATAATACATTAATATGCCAGCAATCCGCCGCGGCGGCGCGGAAGATTTGTCCGCCATCGCGGCAATCCAGGCCGCCAGCCCCGAAGCCGCGCAGTGGATGCCAGCCGATTACCTGGCCCAGCGCCTGATGGTGGCCGTCAGCGGCGGCGGCGTGACCGGCTTTGCCGCAGCGCGGCAGGTCGCCGACGGGGAGTTCGAGATCCTGAACCTCGCGGTGGCCCCCGAGTTCCGGCGGCAGGGCATCGCGCGCAAGCTTCTCGAGGCTCTGTTCCAGGACTCTCACGGTACTTTTTTCCTGGAGGTCCGGGAGTCCAATCAGGCCGCCCAAATGTGTTACAAATCGCTGGGGTTTCAGTTGGTTGGGCGCCGGCCAGGGTACTACGAAAGTCCCCCGGAAGCGGCTATTGTCATGAAGTTTCATTCATGTTAAGGTTGCGTGTAGACGGTGATGCCGTCTTTTACAACAACACGCAAGAGATTACCCGCCGAGCCCTTCCGCAACCGCGACTCGGCGTGGCAACCTCACTGGGAGGAATTGCCCATTATGGAACGGAACGCACTGGAGCAATTGAAAGCGCACCTGATGGATACAAACGAGGAGTTTCGCAGGCTCGCCAGCCAGCACTCAGAGTTTGCCCGGAAACTGGACGCCCTCGAAGCGATTCCTCATCTCTCCAACGATGAACAGTTGGAAGAAAGCCGCTTGAAGAAACTGAAACTCCGTTTGAAGGATCAGATGGAAGCGATCGTGAGCCAGTACCGGTCACAGCAGGTCGCTTAACATCAGGTGCGCGCAGTTCGGCGAATCCGACGCCCGGCCGGTATCCCCGGCTGGGCGCTTTTATTTGGCGAGCTTCCCGGCACGCGTTTATGAACGGCGACGAGCCCATCCCGATCCCCATCACCGACGTGTTCGACCTGCACAGCGTTCCACCGCGCGACGTCTCGCCGGTCGTCGAAGAATACCTGGAGCAGGCGCGGGCACGTGGCTTTCGCTTCGTGCGCATCATTCACGGCCGAGGCATCGGCGTGCAGCGCGAAACGGTCCGCGCCATCCTGGCCCGTACCGATTTTGTGACCGACATCCGGGACGCTCCGCCCGAAGCCGGCGGCTGGGGCGCGACGATTGTAACGCTGGGGTAGACTCATCGACGTCGAGTGGCATAACGCCCCACGAACTCTGGTGATATCACGGGCGATGTGATATCACATGGGATATGAGGCTGGTGTTCGACGCCGACGCCGTGGTTGCAGGCATGCGGAGTCCAGGAGGCGCCTCCGCCGCCCTAATTCGGGCGGTGCGCGGCGCACAGGCCACCCTGTTGTTGAGCGTACCCCTCGCGATGGAGTACGAAGCCGTGTGCAGGAGGCCTGAACACAGGATGGAGGCTGGGCTTTCCGGCCGGCAGGTGGAGATATTTCTGGATGCCATCATCGCCATGGCCGAACCCGTGCGGACACACTTTCTGTGGCGGCCTCAGTTACGCGATCCAAACGATGAAATGGTGTTGGAGGCGGCGGTGAATGGCAAGGCCGATGTTTTGGTGACATTCAACGTGCGGGACTATGGAACGGCCGCCGCACAATTCGGCGTGGAGGTTTTGCTTCCGCGAGAAGCGATAGCGAGGATCAACCAATGAAAGAGACCCGGACATATCCCCTGCGGCTGCCGCGTTCGCTCAAAGAGGCAGTTGAGAAGTTGAGCCGCGAGGACCAAACGAGCATCAATCAGTTCGTGGCCACGGCAGTGGCGGAAAAGGTCTCGGCGCTGCAAACAGCGAAGTATTTCGTGGACCGGCGGGCACGGGCGGATTTCAGCGCCTTCGATAAGATCCTGCGGCGGAAGGGCGGAAGGCCGCCTCGGGGTGGCGATGAGATGCCGTCTTAGGACGCCTGAGCGGTAGCTCCAGGACCCGCAGCGAAGCGCGGACCGGCGGTTTTCACCTCGTGCGCATCATTCACGGCCGAGGCATCGGCGTGCAGCGCGAAACGGTCCGCGCCATCCTGGCCCGTACCGATTTTGTGACCGACTTCCGGGACGCTCCGCCCGAAGCCGGCGGCTGGGGCGCGACGATTGTGACGCTGGGGTAGGCGTTGCGACGCGGTCGCGGGCAATACTGGAAATGCGAGACCATTTCCCCGATGCGAATTCCCGCCGGTCACCCAGCCGGCGACTCATCGCGCCGCGCGCAGGTGGCGTGAGCCGGACTTTACGGGAGGAATGGCCAGAGGCGCCCTCTCGGGGCGTTCTCCGAGTGGCCGACCATCAGGCCAGAGCGGGCCGGCAAACGCGACGGCGTTAATCGCGGGTCATTCGGCCAGACAACCGAGACTTCGAGCCCGGTTGGAGGCGTATCTCCGAGTGGTGGGCGGTACCAATGCTTCCAGAATCTTATCTCGAACGCGCCGATGACCATCCGTCACTCATATCGCAGGGACTCCATTGGATCCGCATTGGCCGCCCGTTGCGCGGGAAGGTAGCTGGCTACCAAGGCCACAATCCCCAATAGGATCGACACTGTCAACAGAGTGACTGCATCAAACGGTTTCACGGCATAGAGCAGGCTTCCGATCAGGCGTGCGAGCAGCGCTGCTGCAACCAAACCGATGGCAATACCGATGCCGACCAGCCTGGTTGCCTGCCGCAATACGAGCCGCAGCACAGCGCCTCGGCTTGCCCCAACTGCCATGCGGATGCCGAACTCCCGTATGCGCTGGCTCACTACGTAGCTCATGACGCCATACAGGCCAATGGAAGCCACCAGCAGCGCCAGCAGTGCGAAAACCAGGAGCACCGCTGTCCGGAAACGCGATTGCCCTATGGAGCCGAAAACAATTTGTTTCATGGTTTCGATCTGATCCACCGGCACGTCCGGTCCCGTCTGAGCAACCGCCCGGCGCAAGGCGTTTACCATGTTCGCCGGTTCGCTCGCGGCGCGAAGAACAAGGGTCGGGCGAACCTCTACGTTCGGGACCTGGCCATACGGAACGTACATCTCCGGCTCCGGTTTAGTGCCCAGAGCTTCATGCTGTACGTCACCAACCACTCCCACGACGCTGCGCCACTCTGCACCGCCAAACCGTACCCGCTGTCCCACCGGATTCTGCCCGCCCCAATAGGCTCGCGCCATTGCCTCATTGATCACCACGACGAGCGGGCTGTCTTCCGTGTCGCCGGTATTGAAAACACGCCCGCGCTCGATGGGGATGCCAATGGTTTCGAAATAACCGGCGCTCACTGGCCGGTAATTCGTCATGTCGTACACACCGACCGGCTTGGGCGGACGCCCTTCGATATTGAAGGCCCAGGAATTATTGGTGCCGCTCAGTGGCAGATACGCGGTGAACGCGGCCCGCTGCACACCCGGAATCTGCCGTACGCGGTCGAGCAACTCCCGCTGGAACGCGGATATCTGCCGGTGTTGGCCGGTTCCAAATCGATAGCCGTTCGCGTACTGGGGCGGGAGCGAAAGGCGGGCCGTGAGAATGTGCTCGGTCTGGAATCCGGGAGAAACCCGCAGCAATGCCCAAAGGCTCTTCGTCATCAAGCCAGCTCCGGTCAACAGGACCAGCGCGATGGCCACCTGTCCAACGATCAGCGTGCTTCGCAGCCGCGATTGGCCGGCGGTTATGCCCCGCCCGCTCTGCTTGAGCGAGTCGTTGGCACTCGCTCGCCACGTCTGAAAGAGGGGCACCAGGCCGAACACAATTCCCGTCAGCAACGCCACCAGGCTGGTGAATGCGAGCACTCTCCCATCCACCGCGATCTCCGATGTGCGAGGCAGGTCGGGCGGCAAATGGCGCACCAGCGCGGGCACGCTCACGAATGCGCACGCCACACCAATCGCGCCGCCGGCTGCAACCAGAACCATGCTTTCCGTCAATAGCTGACGGGCAAGCCTCCTCCGGCTCGCGCCGAGCGCCACCCGCAGACTCATTTCCTTCTGACGCGCTGCCGCGCGCGTCAGAAGCAGGTTGGCGATGTTGGCGCAGGCAATCAGGAACACCATGCCGACCGCGGCCAGCAGCGTGAACAACGCGGTTCGAACGTTAGCCACCACATGCTGGCCCAGCGGAATGGCCGCGATACCCATCTGTTTGTCGTCTTCCGGGTAAAGACGCTGCAGAATGCCGGCGATTCGGTTCAGATCGGTCTGAGCCTGCGCCACTCGAACGCCGGGCTTGAGCCGTGCGAAGACGCACAACGGGTGCGTTCCGCGTTGCCAGGGCTCCGGAGGGGAATGAAGAGCCAGCGGTGTGAATAGGTCGAATCGGTTGCGTCCCTGGAAATCCGAAGCCTTGCTTACGAGCGAGAAGTTGCTCGGGAGCACGCCGATAACCGTGTAGACGCTGTCGTTCAGCGTGAGTGATCTTCCAACAATGTCACTCCGGGAGCCAAAATGGTGCATCCAGGCGGAGTAGCTGAGGACTACGACGTTGTTGTGTCCGGGATGATCTTCTTCTTCCGAGAAGGCTCGCCCCACAGCCATGTGGACGCCAAACAGTGAGAAGAAACCGGAGGAGACGGCCGCGCCCGCAAGGAGTTGCGGCTGGCCAGAACCGTTCAGGATGAAGTCCGGATACGGATCGATGGCCGCCATTCGCGAAAACGAGTGGTTCTGTTCACGCCAATCGAAGAAATTCGCTGGAGCCACGGTTCCGAGCTCACCACCGGAAAGCGGCCTTTCCCAAAGCATCAGAAGACGGTCGGGATCGGGGTAGGGTAGGGGCTTCAGCAGCACGCCATTCACGACGGTGAAGATCGTGGTGTTCGCGCCGATGCCCAGGGCCAGCGTCAGTACCGCCACTGCGGAGAAGGCGGGATTTCTGGAGAGGGTCCGAATCGCATACCGAAGATCCTGGATCAGCGTGTCCATGTAAGCTCCAATTCTGGTGTCGCGAACGTTGTCCTTGACCTGTTCGAGGCCCCCGAGTTCCCGGCGAGCCGAGCGCAATGCCTCCTCAAGCGGCACTCCGCACCGCAGCTTCTCGGCTGCCACGAGTTCGAGATAGCTGCGGATTTCCTCGTCAAGCTCCTCGTCGACTCGTTCCTGGCAGAACAAGTTTCGCCAGAGCGAGGTGAGATAACGAACCACGGCTGGCTCCTATGTAGCCTGTAAAGCGCTCGCCATCGCGAAGGAAATCCGCTCCCACCGTTCCGACTCGGCATGCAGCTGCTTTCTGCCGGCCGCCGTCAAACGATAAAACCTGGCGCGTCGATTCGTTTCCGACTCTCCCCAGAATGACGTGAGCCAGCCTGCCTCTTCCATCCGATGCAGAGCTGGAAATAGGGAGCCCGCCTTCACCTCAAATGTCCCGTTGGTGATCTGTGCAATGCGGCGCGATATTCCCATCCCGTGCATCTGTTGAAGCGCGAGCGATTTCAGAATCAACAAATCGAGTGTTCCTTGCAGAAGGTCGGATTGAGATGTGCCCATCTGCTCTCCTATAGATTACCTATAAGAAAATACCATGTCCCTTATAGAGTGTCAATAAGACAGTTCGGGGTATTGCGCGGCGTCTTGGATTTGGGCCGTGGGGCTCCGAAACTGTATTGCGATCGGTTTAATCCTCGCTGGCCGTGCGGCTTTTACGAACCTTTTCCGCTCGCGATCGATGGTTCCGGGCGAGTCACGCGCGACCCGGAAAGAGTCGGGCTGCACATGCGTCCCGGGAAACGCCGATCCCGTCCAACACCTCGTCATGCGTCCAACGGCGGGTCTGCGGAGTGGACCGGGAATTGACAGGACTTATCCGGAAAGTCTGGCGCAACACGCGCTGGATCATTCGGTCGCGGATGAAGGTGGCTCTCTTTCGGCGCGCGGGGATCGCTCGACAGGGAATCGGCCGAACGGAATCGGGCCCGATGCGGTCGCCGCAAGCGGCGGGTCACGAGGCTGCTTTGCACGGACGCTCGCCGCCAAGGCGTCGCGGCAGATCTTTGACGCGCCGGCGGCTGGGGCGCGACGATTGTGACGCCGGGGTAGGTGTTGCGACGCGGTCGCGGGCAAAACTGAAAATGCCCAGACCATTTCCCCGATGTGTGTCCCCGCGGGTCACCCAGCCGGCGATTGATCGCGCCGCGCGCAAGTGGCGTGAGCGGGACTCCGCGGGAGTGACGATGAATTCCGTTGGCGGCAGGACCGTTCTTCGGGAGCCTAGCGCGTTTTCTCGGTACTAATCGGGACCGGTCGCGACACCTCACAGAACCGAGATCGGTTCCGAACAACGCTGCCGTCGCGACGCGTTGACCGAACGCTCGACTAGTTCGAGGAGATGGCAGGCGCCTTGACAGGCGACATCAGTCGACGCCTGCGCGGGTTAGCCACTTCCTGAATCACTGGACTGTGAACCTAACCGGCAGCACTGTCGCATTCGCCTCCGGATTGTAATAGTCATACAGGGTGGACGGTGCGCTCAATGCGTCGATCGCGAACCGCGGCCGGAAAGAAAAGTCAAACGCGGCCCCTCCGGCTCTTGGCCAAAGGTAGAAGACCACTCGATCCGGTTGCACCTCGTATCCGTCAACGCCGGTTCCCCTGGCCTTTTCGAGCGACTCGCGGTCAACCTCGGCGCCCGGTGGCAGCCCAATTTCCGCCATCATCATGCCATAGCCGCGGAATCCGATGCGCTCCGCTTCAATCCGACACACCACGGCTTCACCGATGTTCGCCTGGCGCCGATTGAAGTTGACCTTCAGCCTGAGGCTTCTCGTATCTCCCGGCTTAAGATTCTCGTCCTCCGTGGTTTGCGATTGTCCCCAAGGCAAGTAGTATGTGGTAATCGCATTGGCTTGCATCGCGCTACTTTCCCCGGAACGCTGTATCTCGACCCTGTTGCCTCCAGGCGCCAGACCCTTGCCTATCTCGATAACCTTGGGACCAGTCACCTCGCCAGGCTTCGGGAGTGGAACGGACGCAAGCTTCGTCCCATTCACTAGAATTGTCGCGGAGTTCTCCGCGGCGCCGCCATTTGCCGGAGGCAGAGCCGCGATCAGAGCCTCGATCACGTTCTGAGTTGCCTGTGTAGAGAACCACGTGCAATAACGATCCTTGTGCGTGAGTAAGTACTGGAGGCCTCGATTCACCTGCGCATCCTCGGCCGGGTCATGACCGAGGGTCTGCAGCATGGCCAACGCTTCGACGGCAAGCGCCGTTGTCTCCATGCGGCCGGCGTAACCCCATCCATAGAAGGGAGTCGTATTTGCCTCCAGGTTCCAGTAGGTCGCGGATCCCTCCTGGTGAGCCAGCCCCGAAAGCAGTTCGCGAGCGTGCGCAATGTGTACTGCATGCTTGATGCTGGCCGCCGCAATCGCGTAGTTGCCGATCAGGTACGGGTTCTTCCATTCGTCGATCCGATCGTCAAGGTATGAAAGCGCCTTCTTGACCGACGTGTCGACGATGCTCCGGTCTTTTGCACCGAGCGAACCGCTCGATGTCGCCAACGCTCGCACGACATAGGCTGTTTCCTGCGGATTGTCTTTCTGGCTCGCGGTCAACCAGTCGTAGCGAGTCCACGCGCCCGTCTGTGCCTGCTGCTTAATGAGGTATGCCCGGGCCTTCGACGTTACGTCGTGGTCGACCTCGATGAATTCGCTCGCTTCCGACAGGAATCTGAGGACATATGCGGTAAGTGCGACGTCCTCTTGCGTGCCACTCCAGTATCCAAATCCCCCGCTCGGCTTCTGTAATGATGGCAGCAACCCGTACGCATCCTGTATGGACTTCCTCGCTCCCGCCAGGATCTGCGCGCGCGGATCGCCGGGTTCCGCCTTTTCAGTGCCCGCCTTCTTCAACAATTGCAGGGCTTGGAGACTTACATAGGCGATTGACGTGATCTGTTCCGCACAGCCCGCCGGTTTCCTGGCGATACCATTCATCGCGTCGAGCACGTGCGCGATCAGGTTCGGATAGATGCGTACTTCGGCATCGATGGACTCGGGAATTGCCCCCTGCGGGATTTGCAGATCGAGTGTGCGGTCGTCACCTGCGAGAATCCTCCCAGCCGTGAACGATATCTCCTGTCCGTCCGGATGGACCTGAACTTCGCGCTCTACCGCGTCGCCGGTCTCCGCGTTCCGCGCGGTCACGCGCTGCGTTCCGGGATTCGCACGTGATTCGGCCTTGAACGTGAACACCACGCGCGCATCGCCCCCCGATTCGACCGTTACCTTCTGCTCGGCCGGCGACAGCATTGAAAACCACGATTCCGGCTTTAGTTCCGCCAGGAGGGTCTGCTGCCGCTCGGAGTAGTTGCGCAGTACCACCGGCAGGCTGATCTGGTCGCCCTGAGTGAGGACCTTGGGCGGATCGTGCTCCACGAAGAATGGCTGGAACGTGCGCAACTCCTTCTGCGCGACACCCACCTGGCCCGCCTCCGTCGAAGCGATGACCGACATGGACCACGCCGTGATGTTGTCGGCCATGGGAAAGTCAATGTGCGCCTGCCCGCGCGCGTCCGTAATCACTTCCGGCTTCCAGAGGAGTGTCTCGGGGAAGTACTTGCGGAGTCGCGGCGTGAACAAAGGCTTCTGAACCGCGGCGGTCCCCGGAGCGCCCTTGGCTACAACGCTCGACGCCTCGGCTGACTCGGTGGCAAGCATCGTAGCCGGTGCGGCCTCGACTTCGACGCTTTCCGTGACCGCGCCAACCCGCAGGGTCGCATTAACCCTCGTCGTCGAACCCATTTGGACAGGGATGTTGTTCTCTACCCATTTTTGGAATCCCAGAGCGGCGATCCGTATTTCGTATATGCCCGGCGATATGCCCGAAAAGGCATACATGCCCTCGCTGTCGGTGCGTGTCGTCGTGGTACTCCCGTTTTGGGAGGTTGCCGTGACCTCAATGTTCGGAAAGACTGCGCCCGTTTGGTCGGTGACGACACCCATGATCGCTCCCGAACCAGAGGGCAGCGGCCCCTGGCTCGCGTTCGTCTTCTTGCCCGCGTCGGTGCTGGCTTGCTTCGTCAATACGCGGCTGAACTCGGCGACATTGAACGACATCTGAGGTTTGTTGTCCGGCCCGTAACTGGAAACGGCGAGGAACGCCATTTCCTGAGTCACCGGAGTCACATCCGTCACCCGCCGTTCCTTTGCGGCGGCGTAATCGTACGACGTGGAAACGTTCACCCGGTCCCAATAGCGGCTCCGCCTGGAAAAGCTGAAATGGTAGGGGCGCCCCCACGGATCGAGCAATTGGTTGCCCTCAAGTTTCGCCGCGGCGAGAATCGGCTTGAGTTCTTCATTGTTCTGTGGGAACTGCTTGGTCCTGGCGAAATACTCATCGAGAGCCCGCCCCAGAGCTGCGGACTCAGCGACGAAGTAACGCACCAACGAATTCCATTCGAATACGTCGTCCCACGATGGCGCCTCTGGCGCATCGAAGATTCCATCGGGCCCCGCGCTCATCACGGAAATGTGGAAGTACGGCCCGCCCGGGCCAAAGGTGAATCTGTACCGATGCCCCCACGGATCGACCAGCGCATCCGTGTCGACGCCCCGTGCCATCATCGCCTGATGCAGCGTTGCATAGTCGCGAATATACTTGCCCGTCTGTTTCGGGTATTCCTGCACAACCTGGTCGATGATCTCGCCCGTCTCCTGGAAGTACTTCCATTGCATAGGAGTCGGCACCACGTCGTCGGGCGTGTCGGGCATCTTATCCGGACCGCTACTCTTGAATGTCAACACGTCCTCCGGTCCACGGACTGAGAACTGGGTGCGGTAGGGCGTTCCCCACGGGTCGAATATCTTGCTGAAGTCGACACCCTTGGCAGCGAGCATGGCTTTGAGTTCCGCATCGTTCCTGGGATAGTGCTCTCCCTGCTTGACGGTGTCTTCGATCGCCTTACGAACCGGCTCGAGCGACTTTCCGATCAGCGGGGAATACAGTTGCCCTGCGTCGCGCGCGTAGTCCTCTCCGCCGGCCAGTTGGACGTTTCCCGACCACCAATTCGATTGCGCCGCGAACATCAGCGCCTCGGCGACGAGTTCAAGGTCGGCGCTGAATGGCTGCGTGGCATCGAGGCCCAGCAGATCGCGATAACCGATGCCAGCGATCTTACCGGCGGGGTCATCCTCCAGATAGTCATAAATGGAGAATCCGTACGACCGGCCGAAGTCTTCGTCCGTGCGCACTCGCTCTGCTACGGCGCGATCGAAGACCAGAATCCCCAAGGCGCTTTCGACCGGGGCCCCGCGCGGGCTTCTGACCTTGAAATCCGCCGCCGCGGTCTCTCCCGGTCTGTATGTGGTGCGCGGCATCTTCAAGCCGACCTTGAGGTCTTGTGGCGCCGGATAGAGCACGTGTGTCACACCGCTCAAAGCCCGCTTTCCATCGTCCACGCCGGTGAGCGAAAACGCCGCAATCTCCACCTGGCCTCGAAACCGCGCATCGTATTCGAAGGTCGTCTCCGCTTGCCCGCGCACCAGTGGAACGACTTTCGAACTCAGCACGCCTGCCCGAGTCGAAGCGCTGACGACAACCTGGTTGACCGGGCTGTTCGAATCGACTGAAACCGCGATCAACTCTCCGGGGTGATACAGGACCTGCGGCGTTCTGATCCGCAGATACGGAGTTGTCGCCGAAACCCCCCAGCTTTCCGACGTTCGCCCGCGCAATCCGTTGCTGTCCGCCGCTTCCAGCAACAGCAAGGCCGTCCGGTAATCTTCGTGGTCCTGCCAATAGCGGTAGTAGTAGCGATACGGGTCCTGCAACTTCGCCAGAAACCGGTCGCGTATGCGAGGCAGCGTGATCTTGCCCACGCCAAAGCGATTGGTGTGAAAACTCAGCGCTCTCGAACGGCCCGCTTTCCACGGAGTTTTCTCGAATTGTCCTCTGTCATTCGGTTCGGCGTAGTACAGCGTTCCATTGACAGACGCCGGTCCGCCGTCCGCATACGAGCTCGTCACGAACAGCGTTGCCGATTCGCCCGAATGAGACCATCCCTCGCCGCCGATTAAGTAGAGTTGAATCGGTTGCTGGCTCAGCCGGATGCGAAACCGGCGTTGTTCCGTCCTCTTCGTGGAAAGATCGGTGACGTACGCTGCGAAGGTTGCATCGTCGTAATACGATTCCTGATCGGGATCGAACCCGGCGAACTCGCCCTGCAGGTTTACCTTGGCTTCGAATTTCCCCTGTTTGTCAAATGCGCCTTCAATCGGATTCGATTCCTCGGTTGCCCATTTCTGTTCCTTGAAATCCCACTGCCGTTCCGTTTGTTTGACGAGCCGCACTCTTGCGTTCTGAACCGGCTTTCCAAAAAGGTAGTCTGCGCTGATTGCGATGGTCGCGTCCTGCCCCGGCAGGTAGTATTTGCGGTCGGGCTCCGCCTTCACCGTGAAAGTCGGCAACTCATAACGGCTCACTCGCAGCACGGCCTTCGCCGGCTGCGAGTCATAGTCGTCGTCGTCCCCATTCATGGCCGCACTCGCCTGGTAATCCCCCAAACGCAACTTATCCGGGATGTCCCAGTCCGCACTGGCCACTCCGAAACGCGACGTCTTCACCGTCTCATGGAGCTGCTCGGTTCCTTCTTCATCCTCGACTATGATCTCCACGTCCTGGTCAGCCAGCGCGTGCCTGTCCGGGCCCAAGGCAAGCACCCGGAGGTGAGCCACCTGTCCGGGCTGATACAGTGGCTTGTCGCTGGTCAGGGTGAGCTTATTCTTCGCCCTCAAATCGACGTCGAGCTCCGCTTCGTCGCTGAATTCGCCACGACTCACCCGTGCGGTTATTTTTGCGTCTTCAGCCTTGGTGTCGTTCGGAATGTCGAAAGTGTAGACGGCATCTCCGGCTAGGTCGGTCCCGAGCGAGTGTTTGAGCGTGGTCTTATCGTCGTCGTCGAGCGCGAGCGTGAGCTCCACGGCGGCACCGTGGCGAGGCTTCCCGGTAACCGGATCGTCGACACGCACGCGCACGGGGAACCGGCTGCCGGGTTTGGCTTGGGAAGCGGCCGCGACGCGCACCCGGCAAATTCCGATCAGCACGCGGTTCAGTTGCACGATGCCCTGGGCAGGCCGAATCCCTGAATCGGCCTGCGGCGCGAACGAATAGCGCAGCCTGTCCCATCCGAACCGCGACAGCGAAACGCCAGTCTTGCCATCTTCGGGCCACGCGATCTTTTCGAAGCTGGTTCCGGGAGTTCCCTGGAACGTGCCCGTGACAACCTTCTCCACGCGGTCGTCGGTTGCAAGCAGTTCCAGCTTGAAGCTCCCAGGGAGCGCTTTGCCCGAGGCATTGATCACGGGGAACTCCACGACCGGATGGGCGCCCAGTCGGAACTTGATTTGCGACTCGTCGACGCGAAGAACGGCCGGCTCGGCGAACGAGGGAGCTGTGAAAAATGCGGCGACTGCGAAAAAGACACCGGCACGTAAAGCGTGAAAAGAAGCCATAAAGCTCTCCGGATGCGCATGGTACCAGAATTGCGATCTGCGGTTCAGCGGCCCAGGCTCAGCGGCACCGGATGAGGTGCCCTCCGCTTTGACTATTCAGCCAGCTTCAGTAACCACGCAGCGTGTCCCAGTGGCGTGAAGCCAATTCCGTGCTGTGTGCGTTCGTCGGAGCGCAAGACGAAACTGAGATTTGGACAACGTCGCGACGCGCCCATCCTGCGGGAACCTGCGCAGGGGACCGGAGGCCGCATCAATGGCTGCAGGGCTCGTGCAGCCAGCGCCGCATGCGTCGGGTTTGCTCACGTTGAGGTCCGCCTTGGCCGTGAGTAGCCGGACTCATTCCTTACAGTTGGCCAGCTTAGCCGGAGGTTGGCCGCAAACAGCCTTCAACGAGCTGTCGCCGGATTAGGAACGAAAAGTCGGCATCGCGTCTGTGATCGCCCCCGCCAAACGCCGTTCCCGTCCAGCACCAGTTCATGCGCCGGGCGGCGGGGCGGCGGAATGGACCGGGAATTAACCGGTGCAAATCCGGCGAACTTCCCCGAACCCGAGTTCCTGGGCGTTGGCTGGTGCGAGGGGGGTTCGCGCCAGGACCGTCGGGGCACTATCGGCACACTTTTCAAAGTCTCCGATACAGGCTAAAGGACGGTGTGTGGCTGAGTACATGCAAACACGACCCGGGAGCCCTAAATGGAAACTCCGGGATTCGCGGTACGAGGATGGGCTTCCGTGGCGCGCTCAGCCAACGGCGACGGGATGGTTCTCGGCGACTTGCCGCCGGAGGGAGGGTTCGATGGCGGCGGAGGCGGCCTGGGCGTCGAAGGGCTCGCCGAGGAAGCGGGCCAGGCGAGCGGCCGTTGCCGCAGGGTTTGCCAGCGCCTCCGCGTAGCCGACCGCCAGCACCGGGATTTCCGGGTGCCGGCGCAGCCATGTTTGCACGCGCACAAGCTGCTGCGTGTAGGCGCGCATCAGCCGCGCCTCGGCTAATTCGCCGCCCTTCCGGCCCAGCCGCTCCAGCATGGCTTTCTGCGAGGCCACGACCTCCCCGAGATCGCGGTGCAGGAAGATCAGCCGGTACTGCTCGCCCTGCGGCAGGTAGGGAAGCAGATGCACCACGATTTTGACCGCTTTGCCGCGTGCTTGTGGAATCCACGAGGCGTCCTGATGTAGCCGCGTGGCCTGCTCGTGCTCGAAATAGCCGCGCGGGTTGTCCTCGTCCGGCGGACGGTGTTCATCGGTGTGTGCCGGCAGGCCCGCGGCGGCGAGCATCTGCATCGCCATCGAGGTGCCGCTGCGCGGCAATCCCGCCACCACCGTCACCACCTGCACGCGGCTGGCGGGCGGAGCGACGTCGCTACGGTCGAAGGCGGGCAGGCCGGCCGGCGGCTTGGACTCGGGGGCCGGCGCGGCCGGTGGCGCAGCGCGCCGCTCCTTAGCCCGTTGGCGGATTTGGGCCGCGCGCGCCATAAACAAGCTGCCTTCGCCGATGCGCGCACAGTTGCGCGAAATGAGCCGGCCCAACGCATCGAGCGCGGCGGGAAACTCCGGCGCCTGCGCCAGCGCCGCGCGGTACGCTTGCTCGGCCTTGTCAGTCTCGCCCAGGCGTTGCAGTGCGAGTCCCAACAGGTGGTGCAGCGTCGGTTGAAAATAAATCAGCGAGAGGGATTCCACCGCGCGGTCCACGGCCTGCTCATAGCGGCGCGCCTGGAAGTGGATGCGCGCCTCGAGCCCCATCGCTTCCCAATTGTCGGGATCGGCGCGGCGGACCCGCTCGAGCTGCTCCATGGCGCGGTCGAATTCCTTGAGCGCGGCGAACCCCTGCGCCAGAAACAGCCGCAATCCAGCCGGCTGCCGGCGCGCCTTGGCCAGGTCTTCCAACAGCGCGCGGGCCTGCTCCTTGCGGCGGGCCGAGCGCGGCTGGCTCAATGCCAGCCGGCAGTGCAGGAACAGGCGCTCCATCCTGAACCCGCTTGCCTTCTCGGCCAGTTGACGCCGCTCGAACATCTCGCGCCGGTTCCCCGGTTCCTCGCGCCCGCCGATTTCGCTGTCGGGCTTCTGCTCGCGCCGCCGCTTCAGCTCATTGGCGGCCCGCGGCGCGAACTCCGCGCAGGCCTTGGCGAAACCGTCCAGCAGTTGCTGGCAGCCCTCGCGATCCTGGGCATACAGCAGGCAGGCGGCCATCGTGGAGTAGTAGCGGCCCTGTTCCGGATCTTGCGCAATCAGCTCGCGTAGCATCGGCGCCGCCAGGTCGGGACGGCCGGCATCCGCATGCGCCCGCGCCAGGTTGTAGCGCTGCTCGGCCAAGCACTCTTCCACGGCGTTGCTCCCGTCTTCGCCCGGCGGCGCCACGTAGCCGAGCGCCACCAGTTGCTTGAGCGATTCGGCCGCGGCCGCGCTATCGTACTGTTCGTCGGCGGAGTGCCGCCCGGCGTCGCCTTCCACGGCGTCCCAGCTTTCGATCTTCTCCACCGCGCGGCCATCCTCAAACGCGTTGAGCAGGACCTTGCCGTCCATGTCCAATCCCGCCGCGAGGCCGAGCACGTGCAAGGCGGTCGGCGTGGCGTCCAGCACGCTGGCGCCGTAGACATGGCCGCCCGGACGCACGCCCGGCGCGCGCAGGCAGAAGATGCCGAACGAGCGGTGCTCCACGGCGGGGCCCGCGGCTTCGGCGGGGATGTAATCCGGCAACAGGCGGTCGGAGTGGAAACCGTGGTCGCTGAGCAACATCACCGCGCAATCCGGACCGGCCAACGCGAGCAGGCGTCCCAGCATGACGTCGTGGTAGCGGTAGCCGTTCTCGACGATGCCGGCGAACAGTGCGGGGTTGGTGCCTTCGTTTTTCATGCGCTTGCCAGCGTGGTAGCGCATGAAGCGATGGGAAAAATGGTCGATACCGGCATAGTAAATGGCGGCCAGGTCCCACGGCTCGGTTTCCATCAGGTCGGTGGCGGCCGCATGTATGCTCATGGTTTCGGCAACGATGCCGGCCAGGTCGTGCAGGCTCTTATCCTTCCACTGGTCGATCGCCTGCCAGCCGGGCACGAACAGGTTGAGGATTTCGCCGGAGACCTCGGTTGGATGTACGCGCAGCTCGGCCATGCGCGCGGCCAGCGATGCCGGCGACACGGTTCCCGGCACCATGGGCGCGCCGGGAGCGTGCTCGGTCTTCAGCGGGAAAAGGTCGGACACCATCGCGCCGCGAATCGGTTCGGCCGGATGCGACGGCCACCATCCCACCACGATGCTGCGCTTCCCGTTCTGATGGACGATGTTCCACAGCGCCTTGGTGGTGCGGCCCATATTGCTGACCGGGCGCACGCTCAATCCATCGGGAGTGGGTTCGGTGAAACCGAAGATGCCGTGCTTGGGGGGCCGCTTGCCGGTGCCGATCGAGGTCCACACCATCGGACTCAGCGGCGGATGAATCGTGGCGAGATTGCCGCGGACACCCTGGGCCAGCAGGCGTGCAAGATGCGGCATCTCACCCTTGGCCAGCAGCGGATCGATCACCTTCCAATCGGCCGCGTCCCAACCGACCAGAAGCAGACGGCTCATGCCGCGATTCTAGCGTGCGGCGCGCCAGCGCCGCAGACCGGTAGCACCCAATGCCAGCGCCGCAAGCCCGGTCAGAGCCATGGTGGAGGGTTCGGGTGTGGCGCCAGGCTCACTGGTCTCTCCTGCCGCAATCTGCGCGCCGGTGGTCTCGTAGGCGTAGCCTATCAATGTGACATCCGGCCCCGATCCTGAAGCGCCTCTGGACACTGCGTTGCTAAGCTCCAGCCAGCCATAATCGATCTGCGAGCCGTCCTGAAACTTGAACAGAGCGTACTTGTCCGTGAAGGCGCCGTTGTCGGCGATAGTAGAATTGCCACTAATGCTGTGGTGTCGCTGCGCAATACCAGCCGCCTCAATCGATTTACCGGGGGCGCTTCCCCACTTCTTTCCAAGGCTCACAATCTCTATGAAGTTGGATATGCCCTTGAATTTTACGTTTGGACCGGGCTGCGTAAGATCCACGAGCCACAGGTGGGAGTTCGCGCCACTGTAGGTGGTAAATTGGCGGGTATACCTCTGGATCTTGAACCGGCTGCCTCCCGTCAGGGCCACGGTAGCTACCGCTTGTTGGCCAGGTCCCACGTCGCCACTGAGCGGCGTGTAAATGATGCTGGCCTCGGCCGGACCAGCGGCCACGCCCAGCGCACCCGCACCGAGGGCCGAGATGGATGCCAATCGCACGACGTTCTTTTTCTTGATTCGCATTTGCCTGCTCAATTGGAAACTGCCTGGTTAACGTTAACTTGCAAAACTGCCGTTTCGCATCTGTGGCGGTCCCAACTAAAGCGATCACACGAGACCACCAAAGATACATTCTGCGGCACGCCGCGGCACACAGCAAGCTATTTCAGTATTTACGGGTCCAGAGGTACTAAGCTTCTGCGCAGCTCTGCGCGGGCGGCCTAATAACGGCCGCGTCCCAGCCGAGCCAGAAGGAGGCGCTTATGCCGCCGGTTTGCGCGCGGCGCACCAGCGCCGCAGGCCGGTGGCGCCCAATGCCCGCGCGGCGAGGCCGCTCAGGGCCAGGGTGGCGGGTTCGGGTTTGCCGGCGTCGCCGGCAGGAATCGGGCTGGCGTTGGTGTCGTAGGCGTAAGCCCACACCGTGACGTCCGGTCCCGATGTCAGAGACAGTGCGTTGCTCAGCTCGAGCCAGCAGTAATCGGTCTGCCCGCCGACCTGGAATTCAAACAGGGCCACCGATCGGAAAAGCCGCCGTCGCCATGGGCCTAGGAGTCGGTGACACTGATTATGCGGGGAAACAGTAATGTATTTTGATATTTAAAGGTCTCGAAGTACCACACTGTCGCAGGCTTCACTGCGGCGACGGCGCGACCGGTTGGCGAGAGGCGGCCTACTCAAGGGCTTGCATGCGTCGCGCTGTTGCGATCCTGGACTTGTGCCCATCACGTCCGCGAACACGGCGTTGGGGGGAGTGGGCTGGATTAAGAGGAATAATCCGGCATTGCGTCTGTGATCGCCCCCGCCAAACGCCGCTCACGTCCAGCACCTGGTCATGCGTCCGACGGTGGGTCGGCGGAGTGGACCGGGAATTGACAGGACTTATCCGGAAAGTCTGGCGCAACACACGCTGGATCATTCGGTCGCGGGTGAAAGTGGCCCTTCTTTCGGCGCACGGGGATCGATCGACAGGGAATCGGCCGAACGGAATCGGGCCCGATGCGGTCGCCGCAACCGGCGAGTCACGAGGCTGCTTTGCACGGACCCTCGCCGCCAAGGCGTTGCGGCAGATCTCTGACGCGCCGGCAGCTGGGGCGCAACGATTGTGGAACTGGGGTAGGCATTGAGACGCGGTCGCGGGCAATACTGGAAATGCCAGACCATTTCCCCGATGTGTGTTCCCGCGGGTCACTCAGCCGGCTATTTATCGCGCCGCGGGCAAGTGGCGTGAGCGGGGCCTCACGAGACTGATCCGTGACGACGTGCCAATTAGGTTATCTGCGTCCCCCTCTCTCCGCCGGCCCAGGGCGCACAGTGACGGTCAGGAAAGAGCATCAGCGCGACGTGTTACTGAACGGCGATGGCGACCGTGTTCGAGGTCGCGTTGAGAAGCGTGATCGAAACCGGCACGCTGCTTCCCTTTGCCGATCCCGCGGGCACCAGCGCGTTTACCTGGTAGAGGCCCACAAAGCCTGGCGCCAGGCCGGAGAACGATACGGTGGCCGACACTCCGCCGATGGTCACGATCGGAGTGGAGGGCGTCTTGGAGAGCGGACTGCTTGACGCTGGTTCGCCTGTTGCCGGCTGGTTCGTCACTGCGCCCAGGCCCGTGCAGTAGATCGAGATGTAGGAACTGCCAGCCGTCGCCGGGTGAGCCGAATCGACAAGAGCATAAGATTGCGCGTCGATGATCGCTCCCTGTCCGGTACCCTGGCCGTTGACGGCGAAGATAGCCGGTGCGTATGGCGCCAGGCTCACTGTCTGCGCGGGGCCGGTCTGGCCATTCAACGTAGCAGTCACGGTGCTTCCGGATTGTCCGGCCAATTCCCACGGAACCTGAAAATTCACCTGCCCTCCGGAGGCGAAGAACAGCGGCGCCAGCTTACCATCGCCGAACTGAAGGGATAGGCCCGAGATGCTCGTCGGCCACGTCGTGCCGATGACGGGCGCGGTCAACGGGAAAGCCCCGAATGCCGCGGCGATGCTGCCTGGCGCCACCGGCGCCGTATAGCTGGCGTCGTTCACCACGCCGCCCACGGCGATCGACAAAGGTGCGCCCGCCTGCGCAATCGGAGCCGGGATGCCGGCGATGGAGACCGTGCCGGAGCGCGCCGAGCCCGCATTCGGAGCCACCACCAGCGTGGCGGAACCGGGCCCGGAGCCAAGCGGGTTACCGGAGATAGTGATCCAATCCGGCAGGCTCTGCACTGCCCACGCGCAACCGGAAGCCGTCTGCACGTTGACCACGAGACTGTTGCCTGCGCTCGCCACGTCCGCCAACGATGCCGGATCGACCGCAAACGCGCAGGGCGTGCCGGAAGGCACCAGCATGTGAACGCGATTGCTGGCGCCGTCCGTGATGTATACATTGCCATCCGAGTCCACGGCGATTCCATCAGGGTAACCGATCTGCGCGCTGGTGGCCGGAATGTTTTCGCCATACTCCGTTCCTCCGCCCGCAATGGTCGTGATGACCCCGCCGGAAACTCTGCGGATGACGGCGTTGCCTCTGTCCGCGATATAGAGGCTTCCCAGCGAGTCCGACGCCAGTCCCCAAGGAGAGTTCAACTGGGCGCTGGTGGCCGGCCCGCCATCGCCTCCGAACCCGGGGAGGTAAGCGCTCCCTGCCACCGTAGTGATGATTCCGTTGGATACCATCCGTACACGATTGTTGTTCGTATCGGCGATGTACAAGCGGTCCGACGCATCTACCATGACCCCCATGGGGCCGGATAAGGTCGTGCTGGAGGCTGGGCCGCCATCCCCCAGTTCGCAATTCAGGTTGCATCCTACCACCGTGGTGATGATTCCGCTCGTGACCTTGCGAATCCGGTTGTTGAAAGTGTCCGCGATGTAGAGGTCGCCGGCGGAGTCGACAGCTACGCCGTACGGGAGGGTCAGGTAAGCCTTGGTGGCGGGCCCATTGTCGCCAAGAGAGTTGGGCATTCCCCCGCCCGCAACGGTTGTCACCACGCCTCTGGTGACTTCGACAATCGTACTCCCCTGGGTGGCGAAAAGGTCGCCGGCGGCGTCCACGGCAATGCCCCACGGAACACCCACCCTCGCCGCGGTAGTAATCATCCCATTAGAGACTTCGCGGATGCGGGCGTCGATATTGTCCCCGATGAAAACGTCGCCTCCGCCATCCACGGCAATGCCCGAGGGCGTATCCAACTGCGCGCCATCAGCCGGGCCGCCGTCGCCGGCATCCGCGTTCCCATTTCCGGCAATGGTGGTGATGATCCCACCAGAGACTTTGCGAACGCGCATGTTCCATTGATCTCCGATGTATAGGTCGCCGGCGGCGTCCAGCGCGATGCTGTCGGCGTTCCACAATTGGGCGCTGGTTGCCGGGCCATTGTCGCCGCCGAAACCGGTCGTCCCCGCGCCTGCCACGGTAGTGATCACGCCAGCAGAGGCGGTAACCAGACGGATGCTGGAACCGTCCGCGATGTAAAGGTTGCCGGTGCCGTCCAGCACGATGCCCCCAGGTTCATTCAGCCGGGCGGCGGTAGCCGGGCATCCGTCACCCATCACGTCCGTCCTCTGCGTGCACAGGTTCCCACCACCCGCCACAGTCGTAATGATTCCGTTGGAGACCTTGCGAACGACGCTGTAATTGGCGTCGGCGATGTAGACGTTGCCTGCCGTGTCCACAGCGACGCCCGTGGGATCGCTCAGCGGAGCGCCGGTGGCCGGACACCCATCGCCCAGCGAATCCGTCTGTTGCGTGCACCCGCTTCCGCCGCCCGCCACCGTCGCGATGACTCCGTTCGAAACCTTGCGAATGACCTTGTTGCCCGCGTCCGCGATGTACAGGTTGCCCGCGGCGTCCAATGCCACGGCGCCGGGGCCGCTCAACTCCGCGCTGGTGGCCGGGCCGTTGTCGCCACTGTAACCGCTAGTCCCATTCCCCGCTACCGTGGTAATCACTCCGTTCGAGAATTTGCGAATGCGGTTATTGCCGGGATCCGGGATGTAAAGGTTGCCCGCGGCGTCCACGGCGATACCGCAGGGGGCCGACAATTGGGCGCTGGTGGCCGGTCCGCCGTCGCCGCTGAAGCCGGCGGTTCCATTTCCCGCAAACAGGGTCAACATGCCCGATGCGGCATCCAGCCGCAGCACGACGTTGTAGTTCGTCGCCGCGATGAAAACATTGCCGTGCGAGTCTACCGCAACCCCTTCGACGAGGCCCAAACTGGCGGAAAGGCCCGCCACGTTGACCGGCAGTCCGCCACCGGCGAATGTTCTGATGGTGTAGGTCTGGCCAGATGCCGAACAAGCGGCGGCCAGAATGGGCAGTAGGTAGCGCAGCATTCGCACGTCAATCCTCCCGAAACTATGGAGATCTTAGCACAGGGAGTAATCGGTTTCGGCTAAACATAGCTGCTGCTCTGATTTCCTCAGCCAGGCCGCTTTCCCTCTCGCTGCCGCAGGCGATTGGCATTCGCCTGGAACCAATAGCCAACGCGATGGCGGAGCGTTGCTTGGGCCGCGCCAGGATTCCTCCCGTGACACGCCGCTCACGTCCAGCACCTGGTCATGCGTCCGACGGTGGGTCGGCGGAGTGGACCGGGAATTGACAGGACTAATCCGGAAAGTCTGGCGCAACACACGCTGGATCATTCGGCCGCGGGTGAGAGTGGCCCTTCTTTCGGCGCACGGGGATCGCTCGACAGGGAATCGGCCGAACGGAATCGGGCCCTACGCGGTTGCCGCGCGCGGCGAGTCACGAGTCGGCTTTGCACGGACCCTCGCCGCCAAGGCGTTGCGGCAGATCTCTGACGCGCCGACGGCTGGGGCGCAACGATTGTGACGCTGGGGTAGGTGTTGAGACGCGGTCACGGGCAATATTGAAAACGCTCAGACCAACTCCCCGATGTGTGTTCCCGCCGGTCACCCAGCCAGCGATTCATCGCGCCGCGGGCAAGTGGCGTGAGCGGGGCCTTGCGGGAGTGATCTCCCAGAACGCCGTATCCAGGGAGTTTCGGGCCGACGGCACTTGTACGAGAGGGTCTTCGGCCTTCGCAAACGATCCGCTTTGCGAAATTGCGCCACGTGCAAAGGGACGCCACCCAGCGGACCATGGTCACAGGTTTAGGATCTTTCCCAATTTGAACAGCGCCGGGATGGACAGCAGCCCGATACTGGTCACGCTTACGGAGTACGCTACGGCCTTCCAGCCAGAAACGTACCCCTCTCTGAGGGCTAAGACGACCAGCAGCGATAGCGCCGGTAGGTTCAGCGCCACGGCCGTCGCAACACCCGGCATGTATCTGCGCGTTACCACTGAGACTGCGACGTGCGGAATCAGCACATTGGCCAACACGCCGACCATATACCCAAAAGTCAGGTAGGTCCAGACCGTCTGTTTGCCCGATATGGCGCTCAGCCAGGTGACACCGAAAGCCAGGACTGTGAAGACCGCAACGGCAAAACGGAAGACACCCGGTGCAACGGGGGCATGCCAACGACCAGCTCGTCTCGTCCAATCCGGAAACCATAAGGCTTCTTCCGCGTTGTGCAGAGTGACCACAATCGGGAAAAGCCACTGCAAATTCCCGAAACTCATATCCGTCTCCTTTACTGATTGTGGTGGGCCGCATCCCGTGGGTCAACCATGCCAAGGTTGCCGACCGCTCGCCAAAGTCCCCAATTCCGACGCTTGCCACTCGATCGGGTGACGCGCGACCCGTAGAAGTCGACCGTCTGAAACCCGAAGTCCAGTTGTGTTCCGCTACGAACGGTCCTGGCCTCGACGGGAGCAGCGATCTCCTGGAACGCCGTCTCAGGCCAGCGTGTCCGGGATAGTCTGTATAGGCGCCTTTGCTGCGACCACGTGTTAGCTGCGATTAGGGGCAAGCGAAGTGCGAAGCTTCTCTCGCTCCGTCGCATGTACGAGGGTCGCATCAAGGTGTTCTTTGAAGAACGACTTGCCATAGCAACTGGGAGGGTTCGCCGCGAACGCAACGAACGATCTGGGTAGCAGCCTCGTGAGCGATCGCAGCTCGTGAACCTCGGCGAGACAATCCTCATACTGCTTCTTAAAGCCGCGCTCCGATACAAGATGCCACGATTGGGTTGCCACGGCCAAGTGCCGCCGAACTCTCACATTTAGAAACTCCAGACCCGGGACTCTTCAGTCCCAGACTTAGGCATTCTTATCGGGTGGGGGTGTTGGTCAAATAGGGGCAAGGCTGACGCCGTGCCGCGATACATGACCTGTTGTTTCATGGTGCTTCGCTGCGGGAATGCAACGTGGCCGAAAGTGACTTCGGAATCCAGGTTTATCGGCAGTCACTCACCCGCGCTGAGACTCGCCAGACGATGGCGAGCTTGTTCGCGGCACGATCGAAACACGTCTACCGACTGCCGACCGACTCCAGCGGCGGAGCGCTTGGCGAGCGAAGAGAGCGAATATTCCGCATCGGTGGTTGGCCGAAGAACCGGCTGTATTCGCGGTTGAATTGGCTGGCGCTTTCGTATCCGACCTCAAAGGCCGCACTGGCGGCGTCCAGACCATCCATGAGCATGCGTCCCCGCGCTGCCTGCAACCGAAGCTGTTTCTGATACTGAAGAGGACTCACGGCGGTGAGCACCCGGAAATGATGGTGTAGCGTGGAGACGCCCATGCCCGCGATTTCCGCGAGGTCTTCCACCCGGAGCGGCTTCGCATAGTTGGTCCTGATCCAAGCGATCGCTTTTGCCGTCCGGTGGCTTTGCTCTCCTAGCGTTGCAATCGCGCGAAGGCGTGCTCCCTCCGCACTTTGGAGTATCCGGTAGACGATCTCGCGTTGCATCAGGCCACTAAGAAAGGGAATGTCCCGCGGCGTGTTCAACAGGTCCACCAGCCGGCAGCATGCACTGAGGAATTCGACCGTGGTCTCAGCGGTCGCCATGCCAGGACTGTCAGACGGCGCCTCAGCCACCTGAAACTCCTCCCGGCTGAGAACTTCTCGAACCATAGGCATTTCCAGTTTGAGCGACAAGGCCAGGCAGGGTACCTCTTCACTGGCCTCGATCACCCGGCTGAAGACGGGCAAATCGACCGACGTCAGCAGGAATCGCGACGCATCGTAGATGAAAACGTTTCGGCCGAGGTCTACCCGCTTCCGCCCTTGTGCGATCACGGTCACGCTCGCGTCGTAGGTCATCGAGCACGCAGCGGTCGGGGCAGAGCGCCGCACGAGCGTCAGGGGAGGAATGTCCATTACCCGTTTCTCTGCGGAGCCCATGAACAAGGCAATCATGCGAGCCAGCTCCGTCCGCAATTCGCTCGCTGGATCTCGTAACAGAGACGCCTCCCCATCGCGGTTCTTCATGGTAACGGTCTCGCTCTCCTCTACCCTATGATACCCGTTGGTTCTGTGCATAAATCAACAGTGCGAGAGAAATAGGCAAGAAATCGGAAGGATCAGGATACCGCTTCCAGGGAGCTCGAACCTAAACTGGAGATGAGAGAAACGGTTCCTCAAGGAGAAACAATGCAGAAGCGCAAACTTGGAAATAGCGGCCTGGAAGTATCGGCTCTCGGGCTCGGCTGCATGGGCATGAGCTTTTCTTACGGTCCGCCCAAAGACAAGCAGGAGATGACCACTCTTCTCCGGGCAGCCGTAGAACGCGGTATCACATTCTTCGACACTGCCGAAGTGTACGGCCCGTTCACGAACGAAGAACTGGTGGGCGAAGCCCTCGCTCCGCTCCGTAAGCAAGTGGTGATCGCCACCAAGTTCGGTTTCGATCTGAGTGGCAGCGACAATCGGCCAGGAGCGGCAGGTCTGAATAGTCGGCCCGAGCACATCAAGCAAGCCGCCGAGGGCTCGCTCAAGCGGCTCAAGATCGAGACAATCGATCTTTTGTACCAGCACCGTGTGGATCCGGACGTGCCGATCGAAGACGTAGCGGGAGCGGTGAAGGACCTTATTCAGGCGGGTAAGGTCAAGCACTTCGGCCTTTCCGAAGCGGGAGTGCAAACCATCCGCCGCGCGCACGCAGTCCAGCCGGTCACCGCTCTCCAGAGCGAATACTCACTGTGGACGAGGACTCCGGAGAAGGAAGTGATACCGACCCTGGAAGAGCTCGGAATCGGATTCGTTCCCTACAGCCCGCTGGGTAAGGGCTTCCTCACGGGAAAGATGGACGAGAACACCAAACTCGACAGCTCCGACTTCCGCAGCACTTTGCCTCGCTTCACGCCGGAGGCTCTCAAGGCGAATCAGGCCCTGGTTAGTCTGCTCGCCAGCATCGGAGAACGGAAAAAGGCGACACCCGCTCAGATCGCACTCGCGTGGCTGCTGGCCCAGAAGCCGTGGATTGTACCGATCCCAGGCACCACAAAGCTGCATCGCCTGGACGAAAACATTGGGGCAGTCCCAGTCGAACTCACGTCCGACGATCTCCGTGACATCGAGAACGCCGCGTCCAAGATCACGGTGCAAGGCGCTCGGTACCCCGAAAAGCTGGAGCGGATGACCGGCCGCTGAGCGGCCGCGCGAAGGAATTCGAGAAATGGACATCAAGAGAATTGGCTCGCAACCTTCCGCGAAGGGACCTTCAGAGTGGTTCACCGGCACGGTACGCATCGATCCGCTCTTTCAGACACCCGACCCGGCGCTGGTTCAAGGCGCCAGCGTCACTTTCGAACCGGGCGCGCGGACGGCATGGCACACACATCCACTGGGCCAGACCCTGATCGTGACGGCGGGTTGCGGCAGGGTGCAGCGCTGGGGCGGACCGGTGGAGGAAATCCGGCCGGGTGACGTGGTCTGGATCGCGCCCGGTGAGAAGCACTGGCACGGAGCTACACCAAGTACGGCCATGACGCACATCGCCATTCAGGAGAAGCTCGACGGTAAGGTTGTCGATTGGATGGAACACGTCAGCGACGAACAATACAAGGCCTGATCAAGGGCCGAAAGACAAGCAACAGGAGCATCAATCCATGAACAAGGCGAAAGCTTACTCCGCTGGCAGCGCGACATCGCCGCTTGCCTCCACAACGATCGCGCGGCGCGATCCAACCGAACACGACGTTCAGATCGAAATCCTGTTCTGTGGCATCTGCCACTCCGATCTCCATTCGGTCCGCAACGAGTGGAGCAGCGTCATGCCCACTGTCTACCCGATTGTCCCCGGTCATGAGATCGTCGGCCGTGTCACCAAGGTCGGCGCGGGAGTCGCAAAATTCAAGCCCGGCGACCTCGCCGCAGTCGGCTGCCTGGTCGACTCGGACGGCACGTGCCCTCGGTGCAAAGCGGGGCTTGAGCAGTTTTGCCCGAACCTGACGCTGACCTTCAACTTCCCGGACAAGCACCTCGGCGGCGTGACCTATGGCGGCTATTCCGATAGCATCGTCGTCGATGAACGCTTCGTGCTGCGCGTGCCCTCCAACCTCAATCTCGCTGGCGCAGCGCCGCTCCTCTGCGCCGGGATCACAACATACTCGCCGATGCGCCACTGGGGCGTCACTAACGGCAGGAAAGTGGGCGTGGTCGGTCTCGGCGGACTGGGCCACATGGGGGTGAAGTTCGCTCATGCGTTCGGAGCCCACGTCGTGGTCTTCACCACCTCGCCCGGCAAGAAGGAAGACGCGCTCCGCCTTGGCGCCGACGAAGTCGTCGTTTCCCGCAATGCGGACGAGATGCAGAAGCACGCCGGCAGCTTCGACTTCATCCTAGACGCAGTCTCCGCCGAGCACGATATCAACGCCTATCTCAACTTACTCGGGCTGGACGGCAACCTTACCCTTGTCGGCGCACCCGCCAAGCCCCTGGGCGTCTCGGCATTCGGCCTCATCATGGGGCGCCGCAGCCTCTCCGGCTCTAACATAGGCGGCATCCCGGAGACCCAGGAGATGCTCGATTTTTGCGGGGCACACAACATCACCGCCGACGTCGAAGTCATCCCGATCCAGAAGGTCAACGAAGCCTACGAGAGACTGCTCAAGTCCGATGTGAAGTATCGATTCTCGATTGATATGGCTTCTCTCAGGTCCGAGTGAATCGATGAGTGAGCACTTTCGCGATTCGGGCCGTCGCTGCTGGCAGCGGCGGGTCACGAGGCTGCTTTGCCCGGATCTTCCCCGCCAAGGCGTTGCAGCAGATCTTTGACGCGCCGGCGGCTGACTTCGAGGCGAACGCCGGTGTTCAGCACGACCTCCGCCACGCCGCCGATTAGCGGCAGGACTTCCGTTACACAGTCCAGGTTCACTATGGCGGCGCGGCTAACCCGGAAGAAGAGAGCGGGGTCCAGACGCTGCTCCAGTTCGTTGAGGGTCGGATCGAGAAGGTAAGAGCGATCGCGGGTGCATAGCTTGGTCAGTCCGGAATCGGAAAAAAAGTGCACAACTTCAGACTGCGGGATGACCCGATAGCCTTCGCCGGAACGTGCCAGCAACCGGGTGGTCCGCGTGCGCAGCGTGGTGAGAATGCGTTCGACCTCGCCACTGGCTTCGACGCCATCGCCCTGGCAGACGCGGTCGATGGCGCGCGCCAGCCGGACGCGGTTGACGGGCTTGAGCAGGTAATCGACCGCGTGCAGCTCAAAGGCGTCGACGGCGTATTGATCGAACGCGGTGCAGAAAATAATTCTGGGGCGCGGGTTTGGCAGGCAGGCCGCAACTTCCAGGCCAGTGCAGCCGGGCATCTGGATGTCCAGTAGGACGAGATCCGGGCGCAGCTCGACGATTCTCTCGATGGCCTGTTCGCCATCGGCCGCCTCGCCCACAATCTCGAGGCCTGGAATGGGACCGAGCATTTGCCGCAGCCTCTCCCGCGCCGCCTGCTCGTCGTCTACCAGCATGACCCGGATCATCGCGCTCTCGCCTCCGCCGGCTGCGGCATCGCGAGCGGCAAGCGAAGGCTGACAACGGTCATCCCGAGCGTGGTGTCCCGGTCCACCGTCAGGTCGGCCGCTTCGCCGAAGTGCCCTTGCAAGCGCTCGCGAATATTGCGCAGCCCGTAACCGCCGTCGCCAGTTGGGAACGTCCGAGACGCGGAGACTGGGAAGCCCGGACCATTGTCGGCGACCGCAATGCGCAATCCGGACGCGTCGACTGCGGCGTTGACTTCGACCACGCCCTGCGTTCGCGTCCGTCCGACGCCATGTTTGACGGCGTTCTCGACGAGCGTCTGAACGATCATGGCCGGAATCCGCATCTGCCGGGCTTCATCCGAGGCATCGATCCGGGTAACCAGGTGGTCGCCGAAGCGCGCCTGCTCGACGTCGAGATAGGCGCGCACGACTTCGAATTCCTCTTCGAGCGTCACCCACTCCCGGTCCGACCGGCGAAGAGTGTATCGGAACAGTTCCGCCAGTTGCTCGATGGTGCGCTCGGCGCGATCGGGCTGGCGCGGGATGAGACTGGCGATGGTGTTTAACGCATTGAACAGGAAGTGGGGATTGACTTGGGCGCGCAGCGCCTTCAGCTCTGAGCGGTTGGCGTTGAGAACCAGTTGCTGCTCGCGCTGTTCCTGCTCCAGGCGCTTTTCGCGCAGACGCAGATTCTCGAGCAGAAAGGAGAACGCGTCCGCCAGCGAAGCCAGAAGGACGACATCTTCGCTGAGAAACTGCGGGCTATCCGTGCGTGGCTGGATGCGGATGGCTCCGGCGGGTTCGCCCTGCAAGCGAATGGGTGCGGTAATGGCCGTCCCGGCACCGAAGGCACTGGCCGAGCCGGAGGCATCGTCGAGCACGTCGACATCTGCCTTGAAAATGGCGCTCAGGCGTTGTTCGGCCAGCCTGCGCAATTCGCCGGCGCTGATGGCGCCCTGCAGGCCGTCGAGAAAATATCGGGTGGCCTCGGCCGGCGAAAACCGGCGGCCCAGCCAGAGCCGGTCCACCCACCGCGACAGCTTGCGTTGTCCCCACGGAGCCCAGAGAACAATCGGCCAGACCGAAAGCGACCAGACCAGCGTGCCGATCCAATCCCGCAGATGCAGGGCCCAGATCCACGGCGTGACGAACACGAAGTAAAGCGTGAGCAGCAGCAGCGACGAGAAGACGAAGGCGGCCTTCTTCACCAGCACGTCGAAGAAAGTGAGCCGCTCGGTGTAGTACGTGACGATGAAGACGAAGGACAGCGTGAGGGTATCTATGCCGATGGCGACCGCGTAGCCCTGCCACCGCGGCTCGAGATAAGCCAGGCATATCCATGCCAGAAACTGGAATACCATCCAGCGGCGCGGGCCGCGCGCGAGCAGCCCGAAGCGGCTGCGGGAAGCGATCAGTATGCCGACAACCGCCAGTGCGCCGTAGGCATCGAAGGCGATCATCAGATTCCGCAGCGGCGCAGGCACCCTGTCGAAGTAGCCGGCACGGAGCGCCGCCAGGGCGGCCAGCGCCATCGCCAGAGTCACCGGCCAATAGATGGCCAACAGCGCCGCCCAGACTCGCCGGCCGCGCAGGTACGCCCGTTCACTCCGGTACAAGACCTGAAACATCAGCGGCCGGATCAGCAGGCTGCCGATTCCGGCGACGATATACAGCGCGTCGAATCTGCGGTGCAGCGTGGTTTCTACCCACTCCGCGCTCAGGGCGCCCAGAAACATTATGGCGAACGCCATCATCAGACATGCGTACGGGTAACCGCCCCACTGCGTCTTTCGCGCGAGCAACCGGCGCAGGCACAGGACCGACACAAAGGTATAGGCGATGGCGTTGAAGCTCTTCAACAGTATCAGCAGCAGTGGATAGTAAGTGCTCATGCGCCGTCTCCTTTCCGTGGCCGGAACGAGGGACCGGCCCTATTCTAACTCGCGACGATCTGCCCAGTCAGCGGGACAGTACATACTCCATCGCCGGGTCGCGTCCGCTGAAATATTCGGCGGCCGCGGTCGCCACCGGGACCTTCGGCTGGATCGCCGGCGGATCGCCCTTCACCAACCGGAAGTGCTTCGTACAGTAATAGGCTGTCAGCCCGGAATTCGGCAGTGTCAGCGGGCGGACATTGCCGTAGGAATTTGGCCTTTGACCCATTGCCTCGCCCACCAGCACCGCATGGCACCGCTTTCGCAAATCCTCCGCTCCCAGGAAGGCGGACGAAAACGTGTGGCGGCCGACGATCGCATACACTCGCATCCGGGGCCGCGACTTAAGAGCTCCGATCAGCGGTTGGATCACCGATGAGTTTCCGCCGCCGTTGAACCGCAAATCGATCACGAACTTCTCGACGGGGTGGGCGCCGGCGGCCTGCATCACTTCGGCGGTAAAGTCCTTGAAACTTTGCCGCACCATGTTCCGGCAGGAGTTGTACTGGACATACATCGTCTTCGCGTCCGGCAGATATTCAAACCAGTAATCCGTCCCGAGCCGGCTTCGATACAGAGGTGCCGTCATGCCGGGGCGGAGCCACGTCAACTGGACGGATTCCGCCGAACGCAGTGCGACGGCCAACCTCGCTCCGTCCCGCTCCAGCGCGAATTCAGCCTGCTCCATCTCCCCAATGATGCCGGCGGCCTGCAAAGCCGCCGCTGTGCGTAGCAGGTCCGGAACAACCACCAGCGGCGATAGTTCGTTCTCTTTTGCAACGTACGGCAGCAGTCTTCGCCAGACCTCTTCGAAAGGCTTGCCATTCACCGCCAGCAATCGGGAGCCCAAGGCCTCCGGATGACCGGCAGGCGCGGCGGTGACGTACACGCCTTCCGGAAACGCCTCAAACCGCATGGGAAAGTCGGGCGTGTTCCGGAAGCCGTCGATCGAGGTGTGCGCGTTTCCCACGGAGGCTACCAATCGCACCAGGGCTGCGCGAATCTCGATTTCGGAAAGCCTGGGAATCGATGCGCTCAACTCCCGTACCTGCCGTTCGAACTCCGCCTTCGGAAGCCGATAGAACAAGTTCATGTGGCGGCGCGGCAGCTCTTCCGCCAAGTACTGCAGGTCCTGCCGCCATTGTTCGGGAGTGAGGCTGGCTACCGCGGGCTTCAGCGGCGTTGTGGCGTGCGCCGCCCGACAGCGCGAATCGGCCAGGCCGAACGGGAACAGCGGCATGTCCTTCGCGCTGGCTCCGGCCAAAGGCGCGAGCAAGCCGACCGATATCAGACCGCGTGGAAGTGCGTGCATCGCTCAGAACTTATACGTGATTGCCATTGACACTACGCGGGAGCCCACTTTGTAAATCGGGGAGCCGGTGGCGAGAGCGTTGGAATTCCGGGCGCCCGCCACCGGCGCCGTGAATAGCAACTCGTCGTCGGGCCAGGTGAACTGGGGTATCGGATGGTTCAGGAAATTGAATGTGGCAATCCGGAACTCGATATTGCGTTCGCGGACGCGGAAGTTCTTGTGCAGCGAAAGGTCGCTGTTGAAGTAGGCCGGTCCCTTGATGTAGGGCCAGACCGCCGGACCATTGGTTCCCTGCGGACCGAGAGCGAAACAAGCGGGATTGAAGTACTGCCCCGGCTTCAAATTGCGATGCGGGTCGCAGGTGAGGATGGGGAGGATTACTTCCGAATCCGTGCCCAGCCACATCTGGGAGTTCAATGCGCCGGTGGTGTTGAGATTCATGTTGCCATTCGTATTGGGTTGAATCGGCGCGCCGCTCTGCCGCATGGTGGTGCCGGCGAACACCCAGCCGTTGGCCACGGCACGCAGGAGAAGATTGCCGCCGTGGATCCTTATGGGCACGTGAATCACATACGCCGCATTGAAGATGCTGGTGTGATCGTAGGGAAGCACACCGTAGTTGTCGCGCAGGTTGAAGGGATCGGCGGAGTAACCATTGCCGGATCCGTTGTCGGTCTCTCCGTCGCGAATGCCCAGCACTTTGCCGAAGGTGTAGTTCACCATCAAAGTGGCTGGCCCGGCCTGTTTCTTCCAGGATGCGATCAGCGCATTGTAGTTCTGATAACTGCCGTGACTGACCAGCATCATCGTCTGATAGTTCTGATACGGGCGATAGTCCTGGTAGGGGATTGCAACCGACGCCGGATCGTTGACTACGCCGGTGATGGGATCCGGCCGAAAGTACGCGCCCAGCGGCGTCTTGTTCATATTCCCCAGATAGGCGATGTTGGTGGTGTTGCCAGTGAGCAGCAGGTCGCGGCTTCTGCTTCCGGAGTACTCGATTTCCAGCATCGATTTCCACGGCAGCACCTGAGAGACGGTCAGGTTGTAATCTTCCGTGTAGGGCGTCCGGCCATCCCCCTCCTGCAAAGCCGCCATATTCCCACCGAGTCCCGCTGCCGTGGCCGGCAGACCATACTGGGCGAAGTTCCAGCCGAAGTTCGCCGGGTTAGTCAGGGTATAGCTGGGGATGCCAGTCGGTTCGTCGTAGGTTCCCGCGATGGTGACGCTGTTGTAGGAGAACTGATATCGGTAGACGCCGAAGCCGCCGCGCAGCACGGTCTTGCCATGCCCGAGAACGTCCCAAGCCATGCCGAAGCGCGGCAATGGGAAGAAGGGCCTCGAGGGGTAGCCGGAGATGGGGATCTTGTTATCGATCGCGTGCCAGAGTATCCCGGTCCAGGGTCCCGCGGCACTGGTGTTGTTGTATGAGGCCGGGTTCCACACGGCCAAACCAGGCCCGTTGAGGGGATACCATTCACCGATGTGATCGGCCCGCACGCCATAGGTGAAAGTGAGCCTGCGAGCAAGCTTCCACTGGTCCTGCGCGTACAACGAGTACTGACTCTGTCTAAGATCGTATACGTTGAGGCCGGGCACCTGCTGGAACGACTGCACGCGGCCGGTGACAAAATCGACCATCGTGTTACCGCTCGAGTTCGCACCGGTGTTACTGAAAATCACTAGCCCCTGCGGGAAGTCTCCCAATCCGCCGGGCTGATAGTTTTCGGCGAAGTCCCAATAGACGCCGAATTTGAGCACGTGGCCACGCACTACCTTCGAGAGATTATCGGCCAAGGATGGATCGAGCGACCGTTTTCCGAAATCGCCGCCGTGGAAGCTGGTGCCGAAGGCGGGCGCATAGTAACCCGCGACTCCCTCCACATTTGGAGGCTGCGGCACGTACTTATCGGGCACCAAAGGCTGATAGCCGCCGATCCCGGCCGCGGCTTGCGCGAGCGCGGAAGGATCGCCAAGCCGGACCGGATTGACGAATTGAGCGGCTGCGAACACGGTCTCGTTGGTCAGCGTGGGACTGAAGATGTGCACGAAGTTTCCGCTCACAATATTCGAGACTATGTGTGCCGGCATTGGCGAAGGGTAGGGAAGCGCGCTGTAGGGATACCACCAGATACCAATCGGATTCCGGGCGGACTCATCCTGACGAACCCAAGTCAGCGACAGCCGGCTGGTGTCGTTAATGTTGTAATCCGTCCTGACGCGGAACTCGAGACGATTCGCGCGCGCGCTCAGCCCATCGTAGAAATTGTTGCCGGTGACATCGGGCTGCGATAACACGGTTTTGGGGAAGCCCGCGGCATAGGCGACCGAGGTGGGGCTGATCTGACTCTGCGGGATCATCCCGCCGGGATAGGCAGTGTCGGCTCCGTGTTGATTCGGCGGCGCGGCATAGCTGGCGTAGGCGTTCGTGAATCCCGGGCCAAGACTGGCCAGGTACTGCGGCGAGAAGTTACCTTGCAGCATCTGCGCGGTGGGAACGAAGGCCACGGTCTCAAGGGCGAACGGCTGATCCATACCTTCGGGCGCGGCGTAAAAGAACAGCTTCTGGCGCTTTCGATTGAAGCGGGTGCCCGGAATGAGGACCGGCCCGCCCATTTCGCCGCCGGGAAACGCAAAGGACGGAGCGGCTTTCGACTTGGCGTATCCGAGGGCCTTATAGTAGGAGTCTTCGGAGTCCAAATTGAAGTCCGTGGCGTAGAGGTAGATGGAACCGTGAAAGGCGGCTGTGCCGCTCTTGCCGATGGCCTGGAAGGTGACTGGCCCCTTGGCATACTCGGCGCCATAGGCCGACGTGAGCATAGTCAACTCCGCGATCTGGCTCGGATTGATGTTAGCCACCTGCGTTCCCTGATTGCCGGGATCGAGCAGGTTGGCGCCGTCGGAAGTGACTGTCATCGCTCCATTGGGCTGCGTCCCGTTGGCGACATACTGTCCGACCGGTCCGACGTTGCTCCTGGTAAACATGCTATTCCATGCGTATTGGGAGAGGCCGTTGTTCATGGCCATGCCGGGCATGATCTTAATCAGTTCGGAGGCGTTGCGGCCCTCGATGGGAAGCTCCTCCAGCATGTCGGTGGTCAGCGTCTGACGGGTTTCGCCGGTATCGAGCGGCGTCGTCGAATCGAGCGTGGCGGACACCTGAACCCGCTCCGCGGTGGCTCCAACCTGCAGCACGACGCTCGGCAGATGCCGGTTCTCGCCCTGGTTGAATACGATGTTTGTACGCTGCCAGACGGCGAAGCCGGGCGCCGTGATTGCGGCCGTGTAAGAGCCGGGCTGTATGGCGGAGATCGTGAAGAACCCGCTGCCATTCGAGACCGTCTCGCGCGTCGTGTTGGTGGCTTCGTCCGTCAGCACGACCTTGGCGTTTGGAACCACCGCGTTGGAGGCGTCATAGACGGTGCCGCTGAGCGAACAGCTCGCGTTCTGGCCGAAGAGGCGCGATGGCAAGAAGGTCAGGACCGCGACGAGCAGCCCCGCTATTGAGATGGCGTGTCGAGTCATGCGACTAAGGCTCCTGATTCCCTCTTCCTGGCCAGCCCGTCACCGAAGCGGGCAGCAAGGACGGCAGCAACGAATAGAAGGCCACGCCAGCCCAGCCGGCCTGGCGCCGGTGGTTCGATTTCAGACCCGATACTCTGTTTCGTCCACCATAGATAGATTTTACGCGACGTACCAAACAAGTACCAATGGTTTTCGGAGGACTGGCGGTGGTTGTCAGATGAGTGGCCAACCGCGAGGATGGCTGGCGCTGGCTGCGAGGTGCTTAGCCTAGGTGCGCCGTCCCGTTTTGACGGTCGAGCCCGGCACGATTGTTGGCGTCAGGGGCGCTGGCGAACCTCATCACCGTGATATTGCCGGGACTGCGTCCCGGTGTCGACGGCGCGGGACAACCGGTGCAGTCCAGGTCTCACTGGATCGGCGCAGAAGCCTCCGGCCGTCCTATGCGCTCACGCGTGGAAGACGCGGCGCGCCATGGCTTCGCTCTCTTTTAGAGTTTCACCTTCGAACTCTCGGGCAACCTGGTCCAGTAGATCTGGGATCTGGAGACTCTGCGGGCATTTCTCGATGCAGTCCATGCACTGGGTACATAACGAAGCATAGGCGTGGCTGCCGGAGACCATGCCGCTCACTCGGAGGACGTATTGAAAGCCGGCCTCTTGCGGGGTCTTGCCGAAGGTGTGCAGGGCGTTGAAAGCGTCGAAGCAACCGGGGATGTTGACGCCAGACGGGCAGGGTAAACAGTAGCCGCAACCGGTGCAGCCGACTTTCATGATCTCGCGATATCTCCGACCGACTCTTTCGAGCAGAGCGGTTTCGGCGGCGGTAAGCGAACCTGGACGCGCATCGGCGGCGATCCGCAGGTTCTCTTCCACCTGCGCGTCGTCGTTCATCCCGGACAAAACCGAAGTTACCTCAAGGTGGTTCCAGACCCAGCGCAGAGCCCATTCGGCGGGGGTGCGGCGCACGCCGGCATCGCGCCACAGGGCGTCGATGGCGGGCGGCTGCGGGGAAATGGCCAGCGTGCCGCCACGCAACGGCTCCATCACAATCACGGCCAGGCCCCGCGCAGCGGCGTGCAGCAGCCCCACGGTGCCAGCCTGAAGCTCTTCGTCGAGATAGTTATATTGAAGCTGGCAGAAGTGCCAGGGATAGGCGCCGGCGACGCGCGCGAAATCCTCGCGGACGCCGTGATAGGAAAAGCCGGCGTTCCCGATGCGTCCGTCGGCCTGAGCGCGGTCGAGAAAGTTTGCGACGCCGAGCGCGGCAATCGCATCCCAGTTGCCTCCATTGAGCGAATGGATGAGATAGTAATCGATGCGCGACGTGGCGAGCTTCTGCAATTGCGCGTCGAGAAAGCGGTCCATGTCGGCACGGGTTTTGACGAGCCAGGTCGGCAACTTAGTGGCGAGTCTGACCCGTTCGCGGTATCCGTCCGCGAGAGCGCGGCCGACGAGTGGCTCACTTTCGCCGCCATGATAGGGCCAGGCGGTGTCGATATAATTCACCCCGCAGTCGATCGAGTGGCGGATCTGGCGGGTGGCTCGCTCTTCGTCGATACGCCCGTCCTTCTGTGGCAGGCGCATGCAGCCGAAGCCGAGGATCGACAACTCGTCGCCGGTCTTTGGGACCTCTCTGTAGAGCATGGGATCTCCCTGGTGGAAGCGAACATTTTAGCGCCGTGAGCGCGTGAACCGTCCGGTTTCACTGGTGATGCCGGCCCCTGGAACGGCGTCAGCGGAAAGTGAGCGCGAACCGCGGCAGGCACTGGCTATTCCGCGGTCTTGCCGTATTCGCCGATCCACGCTGGCAAGGTGGGTTCCAGGCGGCCGTCCACCTTGATGCCCAGCACGGCAGCCCAGCGGTAGCCCCACATCGGGCCGAAGCCGCTGGGCGCGTCGGGCGTGCGGTAGGCGGCGTCGGCCTGCGCGGTTTCGAGCGTGACGAAACGGTAGTCGCGCTTCTCGAAAAGATCGAGCACTTGATCCATTACGGCGGCGTTCAGGCGGTTGGCGTGTTGCAGCATGACGTGCGGAATCTCGTGGCCGAAGATGCGCTGGTGGAGCGCGCTGTAGTAATCGATCTCATCGGCCGTATAGCTCAGGTACGCGGCTTCCAGCTTTTGGGCTTTGTCGCGATCCGCGCGCGCAAGCGCCACATTGTACGCACGTGCGAATTCCCAGTCCATATTGTCGATGGTGCAAACGGCCACTGTGTAACCGCGGCCGACCAGGAATGCGGCCACTGCGTCGCGCTTCTCGCGTGTCTCGCCGGAGTGATTGTAGGGAAAGCGGAGGTAGCGCGGGCGCCGGCCGCGCTCGGCTAGCAGGGGGCCGATGGAGGCTTCCCCGCGAATGACTTCCTCGCGGAATTGCTCCAGCGTGAGCTTGGTCAGGTCGGGATGCGAGTAGGTGTGATTGCCCAGTTCGTGCCCCTGGTCCAGCCATTCGCGCAAGATCGCGCGGCCGGGCGCAACGCCGATTCCCTCAACGGTCTTCTCGATGACGAACGCCACTGCGGGCGCATGATGTCGCGCGAGCGCGGCCAGGATGGCATGGTTGACGCGCGCGGCTTCCTCCGCCGTCGCCGAGTTGCCTTCGCCGGCCAGCGGCAGATCGTCGAACGTTAGCGCCACCAAACGCGGCTGCGCCAGAGACACACCTGCGCACAGAGCGATCAGCAGAGCGGTGCGAATCAGGCTCAATTGAAATTCATTCCGCACATACCGGGCGTCGGGCAGCGGCCGCCGCTCGGGCAGGCCGGCGCCTCGGAGGCGTGCGAAGAGCTGCCTGAGTGTGCGGCGAAAGTGGAGAGTTCCCGCTCGAGATGTTTCTGCCCGCACGATGGGCATGCCAGTTCGGTCCCCTCGCTTCGGCGAACCAGCTTCTCAAATTTCGTTCCGCAATCCTGGCACTTGTATTCGTAAATAGGCATGGGGTCACTTCACTATCAGGATAGCAATCTTGTCCATCACGGCGCGCACGACGGCGGCGCTCTGGTTGGAGTTATTCACCAGAATGGAGAACGCTACCCAACTGCCGTCACGCCGACGGGCGTAGCCGGAGAGCGCATTCACATGAGCCATCGTGCCGGTTTTGGCGTGGATGCGGCCGGTGGCGGGAGTGGCATCGAAGCGGCGGGCGAGCGTGCCATCCTTGCCGGCAACGGGGAGTAAGGAAATCCAGGTGTCGCGCGCGGGCGTGTCGTACATGAAACGCAGCAGCCTCACCACCGCCGCTGGGGTCACCAAATTGGGGCGTGAAAGTCCGGAGCCATCTTCGATGTTGAAGGAGGTATCGGCGATGCCAGCTTCGGCGAGGAATTCGTGCAGTTCTTCGATGCCGGCGGCTCGGCTGCCCTCATTCCGGCGCGCGCGTCCCACGGCACGCAGGGCCAATTCGGCGTGCAGGTTCTGGCTGACCTTGTCGATGATGCGCAGATCTTCCACCAGCGGGGCGGAAACATGCCGCGCGAGTATCACGTCGCCGCCCTCGGCGGCTGGCGCCTCGGCCGTTTCGCCGGGCCGCGAGTGCCGCGCGACCGCGTCGCCGTACACCGCGATTCCGCGCTCTTCGAGCAATTGCCGCAGCGCCAGCGCGGCATACTCGGCCGGATCCTCGATGCCCAGCGCCTGAAGCTGTGCCGGCGCGCCGAGCGAAATCGCTCCCGATAGTTCCACCTCCAGGCTGCCGGGGGCGCGATGAACATGGATGGAGCTTTCCGCGGCCGCCCCGCCCGCGGCCACGGTGCGGATGCGGTTGTCGATGGCGTAATACTCGACTGCGGGATCGACCGCAATCGCCGCCGGGTCGCCCTCGCGCGCGCCGGGCGAAACAGCGACGGTGACTGTGTTGTCGTGGACCGCAATCGCGGAAACCGCGGCGCCGTAATCGTGGGTCGGATCGTCGATGCTCCAATCCTCGGCGTAAGGCTCCCAGATGTACCAGGTGTCATCGCCAACGATGTCGCCATCGATGCATTTCACGCCTTTGGAGGCAACCTGATCGGCAAGCTCCGCCAGCGCCGCCAGTGAGTTTGCCGGCGACGGCGCCGCACCGGCCGGCTCGGGCTGATAAGGGACGGCGCGTGCGGATAGGTTCGGATCGCCGCCGCCCACCAAGCGCAGCGCGCCGCGAATGCAGCCGTCCGCATCCGGCGGACGGTCTGCCGTCACGCGCGTCTCGAAGGTGAATTGCGGCCCGAGACGCTGGAGGGCAAGTGCCGTGGTAAACAGCTTGGTGTTGGATGCCGGCACGAAGAGATGGTCGGCATTGTGTTGATAGAGAGTGCGGCCGGTCTTCAGATCGACGACCTGGATTCCCCAGAAGGCGCCGCGGGCGGCCGGAGATGGCGCCAGGAGCGGGTCGATGGCGCGAGCCAAGTCGGCGGCATAGCCGGGAGCGGCCAAGCTCAGCGCCAGCAGGAAACGCGCGGCTGTCATCGGCCGGTAACCTTGGATTCCAGCCAGATCAGCACCAGCAGCGCGATCACCAGAAACGTGCCGAGCAGCGGAATGCCCACCACCACCCCCACACCCCAGGATTGCGCCGCGTAGCCCAGCGTGGCCGGAGCCAGCAACCCACCGAACAATGCGACGGAGAAAATGCCGTTGAAGAAGCCGGGGTGGTAATAAGGAAAGCGGCGGCCGATCAATTCGAGCACCAGCGGATAAACGCTAGCGTAACCGGCACCGATGAAAAACACGCCGCAGCCCGCGCCAAAGGGATTGTCGGTGAATAGCAGCACCACGCACCCGAACAGAGCTAGCGCGCCGCTGACCAGCGCCAGCTTGCCATGGCGCACGCGCGGGAGAATGGGAACCGCCAGCAGCCGGCCCGCCATCAGGAAAAGCCAATAGAAGGCCAGTAACAATAGCGCTCCCGGAGGGCTGACACCGAGCCGGCGGATCAGGAAGATCGGCAGCCAGCCGGCGATGGAGCATTCATTGCCGAACTGGAAGAAGAGCAACAGGGCGAACAGCACGGCGCCTGGGCTGCGGAAGTCGTTCAGTACCTGCATCCGACTGGGATTCGCTGCCTGCTCTGGGGCGGGAGAGTCGGTCTTATAGTAAAGTGTCGCAAACGCCGCCGGCACCACCGCCATGAACAGCAGGATGGTGGGAACCGAGTACGCATAGAAGGCGCCGAAGACGAGTAGGGTCGCCGCCAGGCAGCCCAAGCCAAACCAGATGCCGCCGCGAATCACGGTGGATGCGGCGTCCTGCCGATAGCTGGCCGCGATAGCCTGAAACAAGGTCCTGTTGAGCGCGCCAGCGCACGCGCCCAAGAAAAGCAGCCCGCAGATGCGCCACCAATTCGAAATCTGCGGAGAGACGGCAGCCAGATAAACCAGCGTGATGCAGGAGGCTGCGCAGGCGCCAATCATCACCCGGCGCAGCCCGCGCCGCTCGATCAACCGGCCAGTCAGCCAGGTGGCGACGGCCACACCAACCGCGATGCTGAGAAAGCAGTTGCCGACCGCTACGAAGTCCGCCGGGTCGCGGTGGTATCCCCACGCCGGCAAGATGGCGCCCAGCAAAGCCAGCAGGAAACCGGAGAGGAAGAAGCCCGCCAGTGCGCGGCCATCGTGGGCCGGTGCGGACGTTGTTTCCTCCCTCTTTTTCACTGGGTTAGGACTCACGCGTCTGATTGTAGCGCGCGTCCGCCGCAGGCTGGGAATCGCGGCTGGTTGTGGGAATCCATAGCCTCCGCTCCCAATTCGCGTAGGAGTGCGAGTCGCGGTTCTATAGGATCAACGGCTTATGAGTGGCAGCCGGCTTGCACTAGTAAGCGCAGAGAGTCTGCGGTTCTTCGCTTTGGTGCGTTGCCTCCTGACGGAGGTTTTTTCAGGCCCCGTGCCGGTCCCATCTACCGGACGGGGCTTTTTTTTGATAATTATGTGCTTGCCACAGCCACCACGCTGGGTCAGCATGAGAGTCCAATTTATGTGATTACGGATGAAGATTTGAGAGCGTTTTGGGAAACTGACGAGGGCAGGATAATGGAGCAACGGTTGCGTCAGATTCGGCCGCAGAGTGGCCGCTTTGTGAGTGCGGTAAGATACTGCGAAACGCTCGGTGATATGGGATGGGCGTTCCCACTAGATATGCAGCCTCGTGATTATGTGCCCATTGCGGAAGAGTCCACATCATGTGAAAAGGCGGACGCTGCATTTCTGAAGTACTACACTGACAATGACGGTCAAGCGTATATGCGCTTGATGGATCGTATCATTAACGACTCAGGACTGCAGGAGTGCAAGGAGTTCTTGGAGGAAGTTAGTCAGGCGTATGACGATGGCCATTATCGAGTCTGTGTCGCGGCGCTTTTGCCCATGCTGGATCATATTGCCCAAAAGGCATGGGATGCTCCTCTGAGTATTAAGGGCAAGGCCCATAAGTCGTTAGAGCGAAAGATCGGCGTCCTGCCTGACTCCTTCACCGACCAGTTTTGGAAATCAACGAAGGCATTTCTAGATCGGGTGTTTGCCAGCGTTGGGAAGTCGAAACCGACAACGCTGAACCGTCATTGGATACTGCACGGGCGAGGAATATCGGATGGTACTCAGGTTGACTGTCTGCGTCTTTTACAGGCTCTTCGAACCCTTGCACGGCTCATTGATATCGGCAAACACAAGCCGCGCGTGTAGTGTACGTACCTCCGAGGGGTTGGTTGTGTCAAATATATAAACACCTTTTCTTGCGCTTACAACCCGGCCCGCTTCCACAACTCGTCCACCTTTTTCTTCACATCGGCGGACATTTCGATCAGGCCGGGCCAGGGGCGGGTGAAACCTTCGGTGGGCCATTTGCGAGTGGCGTCGACGCCCATCTTGGAACCGTAATTCGGCAAGCGGCTGGCGTGATCGAGCGAATCGACAGGACCCATCACGAATTCGATGTCGCGCTGGGGATCGATGTTGTTGAGTGCCTTCCAGGCGACTTCGCTCGAATTCTGCACGTCCACGTCTTCATCCACCACCACAATGACTTTTGAAAACATCGCCTGGCCTGTGCCCCAGATGGCCTGCATCACCTTGCGCGCGTGGCCGGGGTAGGATTTGCGAATCGACACCAGGATGAGGTTGTGAAAGATGCCTTCGGCGGGCATCGCGATGTCTCGCACTTCGGGCAGTTGCAGCCGCATCAATGGAAGGAAGATGCGCTCGATGGCCTTGCCCATGAAGTAATCCTCCATCGGCGGCGGGCCCACGATGGTTGTCGCGTAGATGGGCTTCTCGCGGTGCGTGATGGCGGTGAGGTGAAAAACGGGGTACAGATCTTCCAGCGAATAGAAGCCGGTGTGATCGCCGAACGGGCCTTCGGTGCGCAGCTCGCCCAGCTCGACATAACCTTCGAGCACGATCTCTGCCTGCGCCGGAACCTCCAGGTCGGAGGTCTGGCACTTCACCATTTCGACGGGGCTTTGGCGCAGGAAGCCGGCGATCATCATCTCGTCCAGGTCCGGCGGCAGCGGGAGGATTGCAGAGTACATGGCGGCCGGGTCGGCGCCGATTGCCACCGCGACATCCATGCGGGTTTGGCCGTGCGCACGCAGGCGGCGGTAATGTTCGGCGCCCTGCTTGTGCGTTTGCCAGTGCATGCCGGCGGTGACATCATCGTAAACCTGCATGCGATACATGCCGCAATTGCGCTTGCCGGTATCGGGGTTGCGCGAAAACACCATCGGCAGCGTGATGAAGCGGCCGCCATCCTCGGGCCAGCATTTCAGAATCGGGAATTGTGCCAGCGACATGCCGGAAGTGCGCACGACTTCCTGGCACGGGCCTTTGGAAACGATCTTCGGAAAGAACCCGCCCATCTCGGCCAGCTTGGGAAGCATTTTCAGCTTGCCGATGAGGCCTTCCGGCATGCGCATCTCGAGGAACTCGACAATGCGAGCCGCGATCTCCTCGACCGAGTCCACTTCGAGCGCGATCTGCATTTTGCGCAGCGAAGCGAAAGCGTTGATGAGCACGGGAACGTCCGAGCCGGTGGGCTTTTCAAACAGCAGCGCCGGCCCGCCCCGCTTCACAGAGCGGTCGGCGAACTCGGTGATCTCGAGCACGGGGTCCACTTCAAAGGGAATCCGCTTCAGCTCGCCCTCGCGCTCTAACGCGGCGATGAACTCACGCAAGTCTTTGTAAGCCATGATTCAAGATTGAGTGTAGCGTGCGGGGCAGGCCCCCGGCCGGCCTCAGCCGGACGACGAGGCCGGCGAGCTGCGATCGAGTGCTCCCTCGCCCGATCCACATTACCCGCGACAGCCGTTGTCCAACACTGCGGCGCCAGGCGCACGGCTCGGGACCGAGCTCACGGAACGCCGCCAAATCAGGACGAATACAGCGACCGCGAGGAACGGCACGGCCGGCGCACCGCCCCGCCAAATCCCGTAGGCGAGCGCGGCCATTAGGCCGGCCGCGATTGTCCCCATCACAACGGCCGGCGGATACCCGAGACGGAGCAGCGCGGTGGCGGCAGATCCGCCGATGAACAAGTCTCCGATGCCGACGATCGGAATTGCGTGACCTTGAACCGGTATCGCCAGGCTAAGGTACAGAAGCCAGTCGTTTGCGCCAGTCCTGTATCGCTCCATCAGTAAGTGCGTGAATCCACCGGAAAACGAAACGCAGTCGACAACCGCTGCGACGGCGAGGAACGCGACGACGGCCGGGGGAGTCTGGAGTCCGCCTTCGAGCAAGAGCAGGCCACCGACGGCCCCCGCGAGAACCGCAAGGTCACTCAGGGGCCAAACGGATGGCCGGAGAACGAGTGCAGCGGCATAACTGAGAAGCAAGGCGCCGGCAAGCAGCCGTATCCGGGAACGCGAGACAGCGCAGGCGAGGCGCGCGGCCGATACGACTGCGGCAAGACCGAACAAGGTCACGGCCGCGGCCACGAGATAGAGGAGGGCACGAGACAAAGGCCACCACCGATCCGTTTGGTTGCGGAATTCTACGTCCGAATTATAACGCCTTCCCAACGATTCGAATTTCTTTTCCAGTGGTGTAGTTGAAAACGCTTTCCTCGGGTCTTAGATATGAGCCCCTGCAATTGAACTTGGGCTGCCCACTCTTCGCTCTCGGGTCGGAGCGAAGAGTGGGGCTTGGTCATCCTAAGAGTCGAAACATGGAAGCTATCTGTGCGGTCGAAGAAGCCGGTTTGAGGGACGAGACCCAAGCGCATCCAAGCTCAGGGCTTCTTGCGGAGCTGCATGCCAGGACGGACCGGCAGCTTGCCGAATATGTCCGAGGTAAGCTGAACCTGGCCTTGTCCCTGGCGTGCCAGGCGGAGCAAGCACGCCGCGCCGGACGCCGAGCCTCGGCGGCGGAATTCCAGCGGAGATGGAAGGAGACAATCGAGGAGGTGGGCCGCCTCCTGCCACTCGTCAGGAAGGGCGATCAACCGCCATTCGGAACGAAGAACGCCAAACCGTCGCGATTGCGCCGGGAACGGCGGTAACCGAAGAGCCGTGCATGACGACGTTCCGGGCAGGGGCGGTGAATCGCCGGAGTGTCAAGAAAAACCCAGACGACTCTCGGCTCAACAGGGTTGACAGGCGGCGCTCCGATTGGTTGAGATACACCGGTTGACAGCGTGACGATCCTATCTGGCTTGGCCCTTGAGAGCGGCGTCGATGGAGATGTTGTGGGCTTCGAGAATGGAACCGGTGGCGCGGTCCAAAGCGGCGCGGGCTTTGACGTAAGAGCTCTTGGCGGCGACCTCGGTGGAGCGCGCTTGCGCCAGCAGGCTTTCGTATTGGATGACGAAGAAAGCGGTGGAGGCGCCGACCTCGAACCGGGTCTGCTCGGCTTCGAGCGATTCCTGCTGGAACTTACGCGCCTGCACGGCCGCTTCCCAGCTTGCGCGCGCACGGCGCATGGCGATCAACGCATCCTCCACTTCCAGGCTGGCCTGGTTCTGTAACTGCTGCACGCGAATCTGAGATTGCTTGACCTGTAACTCATCGCGCGCCAGGTCGGCCTCGGCGATGCGGTTATGGATAGGTAGAGTAACTTGCAGGCCGATGCCATAAGTCGGGTAATCGCGCGCCAGCGCCTGGCCGAGCGCGGTTCCATAACCGCCGATGAGCGGCAGATTCGTGCCGGCGAGATAACCGGTGGCGGCACCGGCGAGACCATTATTCTGCATGGTTCCGACTAAGTCGACTTCCGGCTTGGTTGCGTTGCGGGAGCCTTCCAGACCGATTCGCGAGTTTTCCGCCTGCAGCCGCGCCTGCCCCAGGTCCGGGCGGCGAGCAACGGCTTCGGCCACCTGATCCTGCAATGGGCGCACTTCGTCCTTGTCGGGTATGGCGAGCGTATCGGTGGGAACGATGCGGATGCCGCGCAGCGTGGCACCGGCGTCGCGCGTCAGCACGCTTTTCAGGATGATTTCCTGTTCTTCGAGCAGCCCGCGCGAGTTGATCAAATCCTGTTCGGTGGAATACACCTGCGCCTTGGCGCGTGTCAGCTCCACCGGCGCCAGCGTTCCTTCGTCCACCTGCACCTGGGTATCGGCCAAAAGCTTGCTCGCATAGCGCAGCGTTTCCTCCTTCACGTTGACATCCTCGTACAGGGCGACGAAGTCCGTGTAGAGCCGTATCACACCGTAGACCGTGAGGATCAGTTGCTGCTGAAAGAGCAGGCTGGAGATTTTGCGTTCGTTCCCGGCGATACGGATGAAGCGGCGGTTGAGGGCGCGGCCGAAGCCGCGCAACAGCGGCTGCGTCACCGTGAAGCCGAGGCTGCTGCCCGAGATCGGGTTATACGCATTGTTTGTTGCATTCGTCGACTGGTGGAGATTGTCGAAATTGAACGCCGCCTGCGTGCCGGTGGAGAAACCCTGCTGGATGCCTGTGTTGGCGACGAAGCCCTGCTGCACCAGGTTGCTGGTGCCGTAAGCACCGGGATTGGTTTCCAGCGTGGATTGATGCAACCAGTTCAACTGGCCGGAGACGGATGGATCGTAAGTGGGAACCGGAGTGCCAGAGGACTGCGCCACACCGCCCTGCATGGAGTAATTGTCGACCGGCTCGCCAAGCACGCCGAGTTCGAGCGCGTTGGTCGGTACCGACGTGCCATTGGGGCCGTTGCTGGAAGCGGGCGCGACCACCAGCGGGCTCAGCGGACCGCCTACGCCGACCGGCGCTTCCTGCAGCGTGTAAGTGAGGCCGCGGTTGGTGCCGCCGCCCTGAGCGCGTTCCAGTTCGGTATCGCCTTGCGACACCGCGAAGCGTTCCAGTTCCACATCCAGGTTGTTTTCGATCGCCAACGCTAGTGAATCCTGGAGGCCAAGATATAAACTGCCGGCGCGCACGAGGTCGCGGATACGCTGCGAGTCGGCGGCGTTCGCCGGGCGGTTCGGTGCAGGCGCTTGTGGGGAGGGCGACTGGTCCGGCGTGGGAGACTGCGGCGCGGCGGCGCCGAATCCGGGGCACAGCGAGGAGCAAAGCAAAAGGCTGAGAAGTGATTTCAACGTCATTTGAGATTCCAGCATGGGCCGGGGCATGCCCGGCCCCTACGGGGTTGCGGGTCTCTCGCTGCGCAGCGCTTTCACTTTCGCGCCTTCGCGCACCGAGTCGTTGGGGTTGATGGCCAGCAATTGGCCTGGTTCGAGGCCGGAGAGCACTTCCAGGCGGTCGCCGAAGTCGCGTCCCAATTGAATGCGCTGGAAATGAACCGTGCCGTCGCCGGAAACCACGGCCACCTGGGTGACATTGTCGCGCACCACCAGGGTGTCGCCGGGAATCGCCACGGGCGGTTCCTTGCGAGGTACGGCCAGATCCACCTGGGCGTACATTCCAGGCAGCAGCAGGCCGCCCGAGTTGGGCGCCTGGACTTCGACCAGCAACGTGCGGCTGGAGGGGTCGAGCGCATTGGCGGTGCGGGTGACCACGCCGGGGAATTTGCGGCCGGCGAGATCCGGAATCACCAGCGTGGCCTTCTGCCCGGGCCGCACGGAATCCGCGTCGGCTTGCGAAACGTTCAAATACGTGCGCAGCCGATCGGTCTGGGCGATGCGGTAGAGCAGCGTTGAGCCCTCGGTGACCAGCGCGCCGGTATCCACGTTGCGCAACGTGATGACGCCGGCGAAGGGAGCGCGCACGGTCTGGTAACTTTGCAGATCGTTCAATCGCGCCACATTCGCCTGGGCCGCGCCAAGATTGCTGCGCGCCGCGGCGATCGCTTTTGCAAGCGCATCCACATTCGCTTGCTGCGCGGCCCACTGGGCCCGGTACGTGTCGTTTTCCTGGCGCGAGACCACGCCCTTGTCGAACAGCTTCTGCCAGCGGTCCTTAGTGACTTCGGCCAACTGCAGGTTGGCCTGGCCCTGCACCAAGTTGGCCTGCGCCTGCTGAATGGCGGAGGCGGACTGATCGACCTGCGCTTTGGCCTGAAGAATCTGCTGATCGATTTCCGGCGCCTCGATTACGGCGAGCACCTGGCCTGCCGCGACGCGGTCGCCGATATCGACCAGCCGCTTTACAATGTAACCGGAAGCGCGCGCCAGCACGGGAGCCTCGGTGACGGCTTCGATGCTGCCGGGCAGCACCAGGCTGGTCTGCGAGCTGGAACGCTTGACCTCTGCAACGTTCACCTCGATCAGGCTTTGCGATGCGGTGCGCGATTCGGCTGCCAGCACCTGTTCGCGATGCTGGCGCGGTGCGTAGCCGAAAAAGTAACCGGCCAGTCCCAGCGCCACCAACAGGAGCAGTACCACCGCCAGCGTGCCTCCGGACGGTCCGCCGGCAGCCCCACTGCGGCCCGCCGCCATTTCTTGTTTCTGCCGCTCCAACTGCCGCTTGAGATCCTCGACCTCGGCGCGCAACTGTTCGCTAGAATTCAGTTCGTTCATTCGGCACCTTCACCGAGCATCATTTCGTTCTGCAAGTACTCATGCTCTTCCTCGACGATGCGGCGTTCGTGATCCACCGGCGGCTTGGTCCGCAACAGGCTATATACCAAGGGAACCACAAACAGCGTGGTGATGGTGGCCAGGATGAGGCCGCCGATCACGGCGCGGCCGAGGGGCGCGTTCTGCTCGCCGCCTTCGCCCATGCCGAGCGCCATCGGCAGCATGCCGATGATCATGGCCGCCGCCGTCATGATTACGGGGCGGATGCGCGTGTGGCCGGCGGACAGCGCCGCGGCGCGGGCGTCCATGCCTTCCTCGCGCTGATCGTTGGCGAACACCACCATGAGGATGCTGTTGGACGTGGCCACGCCGATGCACATGATCGACCCCATCAGCGAGGGCACGCTGAACGTGGTCTGCGTGAGAAACAGGATCCACACGATTCCGGCCATTGCACCCGGCAGTGCCATCAGGATGATGAACGGGTCGAGCCACGACTGAAAGTTGATCGCCATCAGCAGGTACACAAGCACGACGGCGAATGCCATGCCCAAGCCGAGGCGGTAGAACGAGTTTTGCATGGTGGAATACTGGCCTCGCACGTCGATGGTCGTGCCGCGCGGCAGGTGAGCGGACGCCTTGTCCACAATCCGGTCCACCGCCGATCCCACCGAGCCTAGATCCTGGCGGTAGACGTTGGCGTACACATCGAACACCGGCGTCACGTTGTAATGGTTGACGATTTCCGGCGCCACGCCGCGCGTGACGCCGGCTAGGTTGGAGAGCAGTTGCGGGCCGCCGGCGGCGGCGCCGGGATTGCCGTATGCGGTCGAGTTCTGGCTGGGGCTGGCGCCGGTGGTGGAGTTATTCCCATTGGCGGTGCCGGCCATCGAGTTCGAGGTATTGACGTTGAAGGCTGACGCCAACGGCGAAATGGGAGTGTTCATCAGCGCCGACATGCTGTTCATGCGGTATTGCGGGGTCTGCATGGCTACGACGTAACTCACGCCGTTTCGCCAGTCGAGCCACTGGGTGGGCGCGATCTGGCTGCTCGACGCGAGCGAGATCAACATGCTGTTACCGACGTCGGCCTGGGTGAGGCCCACCAGCGCGGCCTTATCGCGATCCACATTGATATCGATTTCGGGCCAGTCCACCACCTGGTGAATGTGCGGGTCGGCCACGCCGGGAATGCGGGCGATGGCGGTTTCCAGGTTCTGCGCGATCTTGTAATTGGCGTCCGCGTTGCGTCCCACCACCTGCACGTCGATCGGCGCCGGCAAACCGAAATTCAGAATCTGGTTGGTGATGTTGGCGGCCTCGAAGAAGAACACCACATCGGGAAACTTCTCGTGCAAGCGCTGGCGCAGGCGGCCCACGTATTCCTCGGTGGGGCCGTGGTCTTCGGGTTTGAGGGAAACCAGAATGTCGCCATCAGCCACGCCTAGCGTGGGATTGTCGCTAAAGGCCAGGTTGAAGCCGCTGTTGGGGAGGCCGATGTTATCGATGATGGTGTCGATCTCGCGCTCCGGGATCTCCTGGCGGATCTCGCGTTCGATCGATTTGAAGATGGCCTCGGTCTGCTCGATGCGCGTGCCGGAAGGCGCGCGGGCATGCAGCCGCATTTGCCCCGAATCCACGGTGGGGAAGAAATCGCGGCCAATTAGCGGCGCCAGCGATAGCGACGCGACGACGAAGATGGCAAAGCCCACCAGCACCAGCGAGCGATAGCTCAGACACCAGTCGAGCAGCGCGGCATAGGAAGTGCGCATCCGCTCGAACCGGTGATTGAACACGTAGTGCGTTTTCCAAATCGGGCCCGTACCGCCGGCGGTTTCGCCGTGAGATCCCTGCGCGTAGAGCTTGGTTTCCGGCCGGAGCATGTAATGCACCATGTTCGGAATCAGCGTGCGGGAAAGCAGGTAGGACGCCAGCATGGCGAAAACCACCGCCATGGCGAGCGGCGTAAACAGGTACTTAGCCGCGCCGGTGAGCAGCAACACGGGCACGAACACGATGCAGATGGAGAGCGTGGAAACGAAAGCCGGCGCGGCGATCTGCTGCGCGCCATCGAGCACGGCGCGCACCAACGGCTTTTTCATCGCCATGTTGCGGTGCGTGTTTTCGATTTCGACCGTGGCGTCGTCCACCAGAATTCCCACCGCCAGCGCCATGCCACCCAGGGTCATCACGTTGATGGTGTGGCCCAGCGCGTTGAGCATGATCAGCGAAACCAGGATGGAAAGCGGAATCGAAATACAGACGATCACCGTGCTGCGCCAGCTTCCGAGAAACACCAGGATCATCAGGCCGGTGAGGAACGCCGCGATGACGGCCTCGCGCACCACTCCGTTGATGGCCGCGCGCACGAACACCGACTGGTCGAACAATTGCCGCACGTGAAGCTCCGGCGTCAGCCCAGCGAGAATCTTCGGCAGCGCCGCTTTGACGCTGCTCACCACCGCCAGCGTGGAAGCCTTGCCATTGCGCATCACCGTGATTAGCGCGCCACGTGTACCGTTGGTGCGCACGATGTTGGTTTGCACCGCGTAGCCATCGCGTACCTGGGCCACATCGCCCAGCCGGACCGTGGCGCCGTTCACCACCTTCAGCGGCAGCGCGTTCATTTCGCTCAAGATGCGCGGGCTGGAGTTGAGCTTGACCTGGTAATCCCTGTCGCCGATCTTGATCGTGCCCGCCGGCAGGATCAAATTCTGATTGCTCAAGGCGGTGGACACCTCGCTGGGAGCCAGGTTCTTGGCAAACATCTGCTCCGGAATCAGGTCCACCATCACCTCGCGCAGCTTGCCCCCATAGGGCAACGGTACGGCGGCTCCCTGAATGGTGGCAAGCTGGGTGCGAACGAAGTTCGCGCCGAGGTCGAACAGATCCTGCTCACTGAGCGTCTTGCTCTCCAGGCCCAGTTGGATGATGGGAACGCTCGATGCGTCGTACTTGATGATGCTCGGCGGCGTGGTGCCGGGCGGAAAGATGCGCAGCAGGGTTTGTGCGATGGCCGTCACCTGCGACAGCGCCACCTCGACCTTGGCGTTGGGCTGGAAATACACGCGGGTGACGGAAACACCGGAGTAGGATTGCGACTCGATGTGCTCGATGTCGTTGACGGTGGTCGTCATCGAGCGCTCGAAGATCAGCACCATGCGCTTTTCCATTTCCTGCGGAGGAAGGCCGGTATAGCTCCACACTATGCTGACCACCGGAATGTCGATATAGGGGAAAATATCCACCGGCATGGTGACGATCGCGGAGATGCCAAGGATGGCGATGAGCATCGACATCACCACGAAAGTGTATGGCCGTTTAAGGGCGAGTCTGACGATCCACATGCGGAGTTAGGCTTCCAGTGCGCGGCGCGCCGCAGCGCTAAAGTTAGGCTATGTACCTATATTTTAAACGATTCCGCGCTGCCGGGCATAGTGCCGAGGAAGACGATTCGAATAGCCCTTTCGAGCCATGGGCGCAGTCCCCGAGGTGACGCCGGCAGCCGCCTGCCAGCCGTTCGGTATATACTGTCCGATACCGTAGGAGGACCGAGATGGATATCCCAGCCAATGCCGTTGCGCCGGACGCGCAAGACGAGAATGGCCGCACGGACAACGACCGCCGGCTTTTTGCGAATTTGAGGGAGATTAACGCGGCTGCCCACAAGTGGCAAACCGAGCTCACCGCGATTCTCGATGCACCGCCAGCCACCGCCGACGGTCAACAGTCCACCATCAATGCACAACTGAAAAGGAAACCGCAGATCGACGCGTTCGTTCGCGCCAGCCTCAGCTCGATCCGCGGTGTTTTCGAGCAGGACCTGAAGGAGCATGAATGGGGCGCCGCGGTGCTGGTGGAGCTCGATCTTGCCTGGCAGGACATCGACAATCAATGGCCGCTCGATCCGCAAAAGCCGGACCGCGGGATGGCAATCATCGGTCTGATCCGAGACAAGCTGGACGGTATTATCTGCACCTGTCTGGCCAACACACTGACGCCCGACATCAACGACCGCCTGCGCAACCTCGATGTCGGCCAGCCGCTCGATCTGCAATTCGTTTATGGGGACGAGTTCCCCCGCGATCCAAAACTGCGCAAGCGTCTGATTCTCGAAGTGGCACAAGAGCGCGGCGTGATCGAGAACGGTTATTGCGATGCCGATGCCGGCCTCATCTACCGCATCGCCGCCACCAAGAAGCAGCGCCGCGAGTGCATCTGGCAAGTGTCCGGGCTGCTGCTGCTCGGAGTTCTACTCGCCGGCGGAGCATGCCTGCTCGGCCTCGTTCTGCCTGCCTGGCCGATTCGGCCGTACCGATTTGCGACGCTCACCAACTATGTGTTTCTATTCCTGGGAGCTGGCCTTCACCTTCTCATCGATGCGCTAAAACAGAATCGAGCCCAGACCAAGCCGAGCTTCGCGGCGATGGACAATTGGCTGCTCTGGCTACACGTCCATGAGAAGCCGGTGATTTACGGCATCCTATGGGCGGACCTCGGATTTCTCCTGCTGACTTTCATGGTCCCCAGCATGGATTGGAAGTTAGCATTCACCGCCGGCTATAGCATCGACAGTGTGACCGATTTGTTCCTCACCCGATTCGAGGCGATAATCGGCAACGCCGCCGCGCAAATCAAACCGTCAGCCGTCTGACGCCGGGGCGACCCCGGAAGCCGCTCCTGTTCCGGTCGATGCGTCGGCCGGCGACGGCGGCATCGCGGCTAGCCAAGAGAAGGTTTAGTGCTTGATTGCCGGCAATTCGTCGATCTGCGTTTGCAGCTTGCGCGCCTCGCTCTTGTTCAATGCGGCCACCACCCAGAAGGCACCACCAACCCAACCCAGCGGGAGCGCAGCCGCGAGAAAGCGATACTGTATCCGGATCGGTAGCCCAATCGCGATTCCGACGATGAAGACCACGAGGCCAGGAATCAGTGGCCCCAGATACCAGAGCCAGACGCTGTCCAGAGCGTCGCATTGCCGCCTCAGCTCGCGGCGATAAAGGCTCAGGAAATCCTCGGTCGCGCCGGCGGGGGGTGGCGTTAGCGAGGAAGCGCGCCGATGGAGCTGGTACGCCGCATACAGCGCGCCGGCAAGGGTCAACGCCGAGCCCGCGCGGGTCACCGGGTCGTGGAACAACTTACAGTACAGCCCGAACACGATGGCCACGACGGCGGTGGCCGCATACTCGCCCGCATTGCGCCGCCGGACGCGGCGTTGTAACTTACCGGCGCTACGCCGGATTTCCTCTAGCGACATGGCGATATTCTCCCCTTGCCTGGTGTAGCCGGGCCGCGCGACGTCCGTCTCGGCTCGGTTCTTCCACACTTCAAATATTCGCCGCTCGCGGGGGGTTCTTGCAAGCGATTTCGCGCAGCTTGCGATAATAAGGCTCTATGAGGAGCTGTATCCTGATTCTCGCCGGACTCGCCGGTATCGAGGCGGCGCCGGCACCGGCGCCAATCCGTGTGGTGGTGGCGCAGGATGGCACCGGCGATTACCCGACGGTGCAGAACGCGGTGGACCACGCCTTCGACCGCGTGTTGTCCCCGACCAAGGCGCGGCTGATCGTCGAGATCCGCCCCGGCATCTATCACGAACGCGTCCGCGTACCGCGCGACCGACCGCGGGTCACATTCCTCGGCCAGGATCCGCAGTCGACCGTTATCACTTTCGGTATGGGTGCCAAAGACGCTGGCGGCACTTTCTTCAGCGCCACCGTCGATATCAACGCGGACGAATTCGAAGCGCAGAATATTACCTTCGAAAACTCCTACGGCACCGGCACGCAGGCGGTGGCGATCTCAGTACACTCCGACCGCGCGGTGTTCCGCAACTGCCGGTTTCTGGGAATGCAGGACACCCTTTACGCCGCCAGCGGTCGCCAGTATTACGTCGACAGTTATATCGCCGGGCATGTGGATTTCATTTTCGGCAACGCCGCCGCAGTGTTCGACCATTGCGAAATCCGCAGCCGCGGCCCCGGTTACGTGGCCGCGGTAAGCCGCACCATGCCCGAAGGGCAGCAGGGCTTCGTATTCACACACTGCCGCCTGACGGCCGACGCAGGTGTGCACGACGTCTTTCTCGGACGCCCGTGGCGCAACTATTCGCGCGTGGTGTATTTGGAATGCTCGATGGGCGATCACATCCGTCCAGAGGGCTGGAATAACTGGAACAAAGAGGCCGCCGAAAAGACAGCCTGGTTCGGCGAATACGCGTCGACTGGCCCGAGCGGCGTCACCGCCGCCCGCGTGAAATGGGCCCGCCAACTCACGGCCTCCGAAGCGCGCCAGTTCCGCCCCGAATTTTTTCTCCGCGGCAATGACGGCTGGAATCCAGCCGAAGCGCGGTAAGCCGGGATACTAATGCCGAAATATCTAATAAGCTCGGACCAACCGTAGAGCTATTCGGCAATATGAAGGGGCGGCCTGGAGCGTGGGGAGGCACAATCACCCAGGCCCACGCATCTGTGTGTATCAATTGGCGCTTTGCGCCGCTGCATTCCAACCTGCACTCGGGCACGGGAATACTCCGCGTTCTTGGAAGTGGTAAATGTAATTTCAATTAATTTGAACCTATTTTCTATTATTCGCCGAAAGTCGCCTGAGCCCGGCATTATAATTGTGGTTTCCTCCAGGAGGAGTCCATGTCGATTTTTCGTACGGTTTCATGGTGGGCTATTGTTTCCGCCCTCACCGTACCTTCCCTTCTAGCGCAACAGGCGAGCCGCGTGCCACTGCGAATCACTCAGGGCATCGACGAAACTAAGCTTGTCACTTTCCGAGGTAACACCTACCCGCTGGCGCAGGCGAAATACGACCAGGGCGCGGTACCGCAGGACCTCCGGATGGAGCGCATTTTGCTGCTACTGAGCCGGAGCCCGGAGCAGGAAGCCGCCCTGCAACAGCTTCTTCAGGAGCAGCAGGACCCAGGCTCATTTAGCTATCATGCCTGGCTAACGCCGGGACAGTTTGGAGAGCAGTTCGGCCCCGCACCCGAGGATATCGACAAGATCACGGGCTGGCTGAAATCACAGGGATTTCGCGTGGATGAAGTTGCCAATGGCCGTGGCGTCGTCGAGTTCTCCGGTACCGCAGCGCAAGTGGAGCGCGGATTCCACACGCCGATCCACAGCTATCTCATAAACGGCGAACAACACTGGGCGAATGCGCGAGATCCGCAAATCCCAGCCGCGCTCTCGCCGGTCGTGGCTGGAATTGTGTCGCTCCACAACTTCCCCATCAAATCCATGCACCACACCGCCGGCGCGTTTCTGAGAACGTCCGGCGACGCTGCATGGGTGCCCGCGAGCCCAGCGCCGAAGTATACTACGATGCTCGGCGGCTACCCGGAGTACGCCGTAGCGCCATACGATTTTGCCACCATCTACAACGTGCTGCCGCTTTGGAGCGCGGGTATCGACGGCACCGGGCAGACCATTGCAGTCGTCGGCCGGAGCAACATCGCGATCCAGGATGTGCGCAACTTCCGCTCCGCGTTTGGCCTCCCTGCGCACGATCCCGTAATCACATTGAATGGCCCCGACCCGGGCACTTCCAACGTCGACTGGGAATTCGAAAACGCTTTAGACGTCGAATGGGCAGGCTCAGTCGCCAAGGGAGCGACGATCGACCTGGTCGTTTCGCCGTCGACAGCGACCGATGGCTCCGTTCTCTCGTCGGAGTACATCGTCGATAATGACGTGGCTCCGGTGTTGAGTTCCAGCTACGGATCGTGTGAGCTGGCTATGACGAGTCTGAACCAGCTTTACAACAGCTTGTGGCAGCAGGCTGCGGGGGAAGGCATCACCGTGGTCGTTGCCGCCGGGGACGGTGGATCGGGACTTTGCGACGAGTACCAGGATTTTGCCGTGAGTGGGTTGCAAGTCGATGGCATGGCTTCGACTCCATACGACGTCGCTGTGGGAGGTACCGATTTCGCCGACGGCATAACCGGAAACGAAAGCACGTATTGGAACTCTTCCAACACCGCTGGCTCGCTCGCATCGGCCAAATCGTATATTCCCGAAATGCCCTGGAACGACAGTTGCGCCAGCCCCGAAATAGTCTCCGCGCTTCGATCTTCCACCCCAGAGGCCCTTTGTAACAGTTCCGAGGGGCAACCGTTCCTCGTCGTTACCGCTGGCGGCGGCGGAGTCAGCAGCCTGTATCCCAAACCCTCCTGGCAAAGTGGCGTGAATGGAATTCCGAACGACGGTCAACGCGACCTGCCCGACGTGTCGCTCTTTGCGGGTGACGACGGCACTTGGGGGCATGCCTACGTGGTTTGCCAGTCGGACAACGGAGGCGCCTGCAGCACATCCGGTCCAAACGGGTTTGTTGCGGTTCTCGGCTACGGCGACTCGTTTGGCGCCCCGGCCTTCGCCGGGATTATGGCGATAATCAACCAGAAGACTGCCTCCCGCCAGGGGCTGGCGAATCCTAATCTGTACAAGCTCGCTGCGACCGAATACGGAAGTTCGAACAGCCCGAACACGGCTGGCTCGCAGGCGTGTAACACTTCCGCAGCCACACCGCCCAGCAGTAGTTGCATCTTTTACGACGTGACGGACGGCGACAACGACGTCCCTTGCCTGACCGGGAGTACGAACTGTTACACCAGCCTTGCTTCCGACACATACGGCCTGCTTTCGACCTCGAGTAACTTCTTACTTCCGGCTTACCCCGCCGGCACCGGCTATGACCTCGCTACCGGCCTCGGCTCAGTCAACGTTGCGAACCTGGTCAACAAGTGGCAGGTTCCGCTTGCCACCGCGCCTGTACTGAGCGTCAGCAAGACCCACGCAGGAAACTTCGCTCAGGGTCAGAACGGCGCCACGTACACAGTGACGGTTTCCAATAGCCCTTCGGCTGCGTCAACCACTGCGGCGGTTACGGTCACGGAAACCGTTCCGGTGGGGTTGACCTTGGTGTCGATGGCGGGCTCGGGATGGACGTGCGCGGCACCTACCTGCACGCGGAGCGACGCGCTGGCGGCGAGTGCGAGCTACCCGGCGATCGCCGTGACAGTAAACGTGGCGTCGAACGCGCCGTCGCAGGTCACCAACCAAGTGACCGTCTCGGGTGGCGGCTCCGTTTCGGCCACGGCCAACGATGTCACTACCATCACCACCGGTTCGACCACGACGCCCACGACGATGACTTTGTCAGCCAGCCCAAGCACGATTGCCACGACGGGATCGACGACCTTGACTGCTTCTTTGGGCGTGATCGTCAACGTCGGGCCAACCGGCACGGTAACTTTCGATTTGGGCAGTGCGCAACTAGGCTCGGCGTCGGTGAGCTGGGCCGGTGGCACTGCGCAGGCGATCTTCGTGGTGTACGGGAGCCAGCTTGCCGTGGGCACCAACACCATAACCGCATACTACAGCGGGAATGCCAGCTTCGCCGGCTCGTCGGCGTCGGTGGTCGTCACGGTGACACAGCCCGCGACTACGTCGGGCTATACGATCAGCACGGTGGCCGGCGATGGGCAGTACGCCTATAGCGGAGACGGCGGGCCAGCGATTTCAGCGCAGTTCTCATCCGCCGGCATCGCCGTGGATAGTGCGGGCGACATCTTCATCACGGACTATTACAATAACCGGATCCGCAAAGTGACACCCGCGGGTATTATCACCACGGTGGCGGGCAATGGGATTCAAGGCTTCAGTGGAGATGGCGGGCCAGCCAGAGCGGCGGAGTTGAACGATCCGGGCGGCGTCGCTGTGGACGGAGCGGGCAATCTCTTCATCGCGGACCAGCCCAACAACCGCATCCGGAAGGTGACACCCGCCGGCATCATCACCACAGTGGCCGGCAATGGGACTGGCGGCTTCAGCGGAGACAATGAGCCAGCCACCTCGGCGGAGTTGAACTTGCCCGCCGGCGTCGTTGTGGACGGCTCTGGCAACCTCATCATCCCGGATTTTGCGAATAGCCGCGTCCGGAAGGTGACGCCCGCAGGCATTATTACCACGGTGGCCGGCAACGGGAATGCCGGCTTCGGTGGGGATGGCGGGCCGGCCACCTCGGCGGAATTGAACTTGCCCAATTGCGTACGGCTGGACAGTGCGGGCAACTATTTCATTGCGGACTTTGGGAACAACCGCATCCGCAAGGTGACGCCGGCGGGCATCATCAGCACGGTCGCCGGCAACGGCACTGCCGGCTACAGCGGGGACAATGGGCCCGCGACCATGGCGGAGTTGTATGAGCCCGCATGCGATAGTGTAGACAGTGCTGGCAACATCTTCATCGCGGATAGCGGCAATTCCGTCATCCGGATGGTGACGCCCGCGGGCACCATCAGCACGGTAGCCGGCAATGGCACGCTCGGCTTCGGTGGGGACGGCGGGCCCGCAACCTCGGCGGAGTTGGACCTTCCCCTGGACGTGGTTCCGGGCGGCGCGGGAGACCTCTTCATTGCGGACTACAACCGCATACGGAAGCTGGTGCCTCCTCCGTCAGCCGCACCGTCGATTTCCTCCGCTGGCGTGTTGAACTCAGCCAGCTACGCGGGCGGGCCCGTGTCGCCGGGTGAGATAGTGTCCATCTTTGGAACCGCAATCGGTCCGGCCAGCCCCTCGTTTCTGACGCTGGATTCGACAGGCAAGGTCTCCACTTCCATCGGCGGGGTTACGGTCAGCATCTTCGATGGCTCTTTCAACTATTACCTGGCACCGTTGACTTACGTCAGTTCGACCCAGATCAACGCGGTCGTGCCGTATGAGGTTGCAGGAATCGCGCAACCAACCTTGCAGGTCACATACGCCGGACAAGCATCGAACCAGATCGGCTTGCAGGTCGCTCCGACCGCACCGGCGATCTTCACCGACAATGGCAGCGGCACCGGTCCGGGCGCCATTCTCAACCAGGATTACTCTCTCAACACGCAGCAGAACCCGGCGTCCGCGGGAAGCGTGGTCCAGATCTTCATGACGGGGGAAGGGCTCACCACTCCCGTCCAAGCCGACGGTGCGGTGACTACGGCCAATACGTCCGGCCTTGGTCCGATTACGCCGGCGCCGCAACAGGCGGTCTCGGTGAAGATCGGCGACCAGAAAGCAAAGCTGGATTTCGCCGGCGAGGCGCCGGACTTCGTGGCCGGCGTGCTGCAGGTGGATGCGGAAGTGCCGGCAGGACTCAGTTCCGGCGCGAATTCGATCGCCGTGCAAGTGGGCACACAGACCAGCCAGAGCGGCGTAACGGTTTGGGTGCAATAGCCGGCGCCGGTTCCAGCATTGCTTGACACAGTCAAGCATCAGGCGGAGAATGGCTGCGAGGTATTTCGATGCCATCGGCCGAACCGGCACAGATCGCGGCGGTGCGCCGCTTTAATCGCTTCTACACGCGGCAAATCGGGTTGCTGCGCAAGAGCTATCTGGACAGCCCGTATTCGCTGACCGAGGCCCGCGTGCTCTATGAACTGGCGCAGCGCACGGACGTAACGGCGGTCGAACTGGCACGCGATCTGGATTTCGACGCTGGCTACCTCAGCCGCATCCTGGCGCGCTTCGAAAGGCGCGGCCTGGTGAGCCGCACGCCTTCACTCTACGACCGGCGGCAGGCCGACCTGGCGCTGACCGCGAAGGGGCGCAAGGCGCTGACTCCGCTCGACGGGCGCTCCGCCGGCCAATCGGTCGCGATGTTGGACCCGCTGCGGCGCGAGGACCGGCCGCGGCTGATCGAGGCCATGCGCACCATCGAAACGCTGCTGGCGCAGGAGACCGCGCCGCCGGCTCCGTTCACGCTGCGCACGCACCAGACGGGCGATATCGGGTGGATCATTCATCGCCACGGCGTGCTCTACGCGCAGGAATGCGGATGGGGGACGCCGTTTGAAGCCTTGATCGCGGATCTCGGCGCAAAGTTCCTGCGCGAGTTCGATCCCGCACGCGAGCGGTGCTGGATCGCGGAGAAAGACGGCGCGCGGGTGGGCTCAGTCTTGGTGATGAAGGCATCCGAGGACACCGCGCAGCTTCGGCTGCTACTGGTGGAACCAGAAGCGCGCGGCCACGGCCTCGCCAAGCGTTTGGTGGAGGAATGCATCGGCTTCGCGCGCGCGAGTGGCTACCGGAAACTCATGCTGGTCACCCACACCAGTCTCGACGCCGCGCAACACATCTATGTGAAAGCCGGATTCCATATGCTGGACTCGCCGCCACCCGCGCATTTCGGCGAGCCGGAACCGCGCTGCGCCTGGGAACTCAGCTTGTAAGGATCTTCTCCACGGCGGCGCGGCCCATGCGGATGCAGTCGGGAATACCTATCCCCTGGTAAGCGTTGCCGGCCAGATAGAAGCCGGGCACCTGTGCGGCGCGCGCTTCGATCTCGGCCAGCCGTTGCGGATGGCCCACCGTATACTGCGCCATCGAGCGCGGCCAGCGAAAGATGCGACTGAAGCGCGGCACGGCGCGCACACCGGCGATTTCGGCAAGCTCGGCCGTAACCGCGCCCAGTACCTGTTTGTCCGATTCGTCGAGCACGCCCGCGTCTTCCATGCCGCCCAGGAAGCAGCGGGCCACGATGGTCCCCGCGGGTACGCGGTGCGAAAACTTGGTCCCTACCCACGTGCAGGCCACCAGCCGGCGGCGCTCCCTCTTTGGCACCAGGAAGCCGAAGCCAACGGGAGGCTGCGCCAAGTCGGCCGCGTTATAGCCCAGCGCCACCGTCATCGACGAGCTGTACGGGATAGTCGCGAGCAGCTCACCGATGCGTGCGTCCATCGCGCCCACCAGCGGCGCGCCCGCGTGCGCTTCGCAGGCCACCACCACGCGCCGGGCATCGATCCAGTCGCCATCCACGCGCACGCGGAAGCCAGTGCCCGTTCGCTCGATCGATTGCGCGCGCCCTTGGCGGACTTCGATCTTGCCGCGAATCGCCACCGTAACCGCGTCCACCATCTGGCCCAGCCCGCCCTTGAGCGTGCGGAACAGCGGCGGCGCGGTTGCGCCATACGATCGCGTCTTAGCGGCCCGCGCGCGTTCGGCGAGTACGCCGCGCGTGAGGCTACCATATCGTTGGGCGAGTTCGACGAAGCGCGGCAGCACGCTCGTTACGCTCAACGCGGCTGGGTTGCCGCCGTAGACGCCGCTGAGCAGCGGCTCGGCCAGGTAATCCACCGCTTCGGCGCCGTAGTGCTCCTCGATAAACTCCGCCACCGATTGGTCGCCGGCATTGGCCTTCGGCGCGCGCAGCAGTTCCGTCGCCATCCGCAGCTTGGTGCGCCAGCCGACCAGGCTGGTAGCCAGTAACGGAAGAATCTTCGTCGGCACCATCATCATCAACCCGTCCGGCAGCGGGACCAGACGGCCATCGCGGCGCACAAAGGTCACGCGCAAATGGTCGTTGGAGCCGATCACCTGGTCGGCCAGACCGAGGTCGGTAATCAGCTCGAGCGCGGCGGGCTTGGCGGAAAGGAAACTATCCGGGCCGGCCTCGATCGTGCAGCCTTCCACGTTCACCGTTTCGATCACGCCGCCCAGGTGCGGCCGCGATTCGACGAGCGTCGCCGTTGCGCCGCCCTTGGCCAGATAATATGCAGCAGTCAGGCCGGAAATGCCGCCGCCGACGATGACGGTGTCAGACATCGGGAAGATCGCCGGTAGGGGAAGACGACGGGCAAGCTAACGCATGCCCCACGACCTCAGCCAGAGACGCCGTAAACGTGGCCGAATCGTTCAATGATGCCGGCCTTCGCAGTGCGATGCCGCGGACGGCGGCGTAGTCGCGGAACAGAATGTCGATATCGAACAGCACCTCGACGTGGTCGGCGACAAAGCCAATCGGGTCCAGCACGACATCGCGCACACCCGCCGCGGCGTAACCATCCAGGCAGGATTCCACCGTGGGGCCAAGCCACTGACCGCCGGCCAGCCCCTGGCTTTGGAAAGCGAAATCCCATTGCGCGATGCCGGCGCGCGCGGCAACCGCGGCGGCCGTGGCGCGGCATTCGCCTGCGTACGGATCGCCCGCCGCCAGCGCCTGTTGCGGCAGCGAGTGCGCGGTGAAGAGCACACGCTCCGCCGGCAGCAGAGGCCGCAGACGTTCGGCGTAGGCTTCGATCAGCAGCGGCTCGTCGTGATAACTCTTCGCCCAGACGATTTCCGCTGTTACGCCCGCTTCGGCCGCCGCTTCGCGCGTTCGGCGAACGTAGAGGCCGACGCTCAGTTCGGAGAATTGCGGAGCCAGGCAAACGGCGGCCAACCTGTCGATGCCAGCCTCCCGCACGCGGTCCATGGTTTCGCGCAGAAATGGATGCCAGTTGCGCATGCCGAAAAATACCGGCAGGCCCAGCAGCCGCTCCAGCGCTTCGGCCTGTGCACGCGTCCACCGTAACAACGGCGATCCGCCGCCAATCGCGAGATAGCGGCTGCGCACTTCCTCCAAGACCTGCGGCGAACCGGGCCTGCCGCCGCGCACGTAGCCCAGGTACTCTTCTACGTCCTCGACGCTCTCCGGCGCGCCGTGCGCCACCAGCAGAACGCCCTGCTTCATGGGCGAAATTCGCGGACCATCTGCACCACGGCCTGCACGTTTTCGACCGGCGTTTCCGGCAGAATGCCATGGCCCAGGTTGAAAATGTGGCCGGGCCGGGCGCCCGTACGCTTCAGCAGTTCATGCACCTTGCCGCGCAACTCGTGAAGCGGTGCGAACAGCGCCACCGGATCCAGGTTTCCCTGAATGGCGGAGCGGTAGCTGATGTCCGTCCACGCCTGGTCGATGTTCATGCGCCAGTCGACGCCCATCACGTCGCCGCCGGCCGCGTGCAGCTCCTTGAAGAACCCAGACGCGCCCGTGCCGAAGTGGATCACCGGAGCGCCGGTCGAGCGGATGCGCTCGATCAGAGCGCGCGAGTACGGCGCGGCGTAGCGCACGTAGTCGTCCGAGCCCAACGCTCCCACCCAGCTATCGAACACCTGGATGACGCGGGCGCCCGCCGCCACTTGCAGGTGCGCAAACGGCGCCAAAACGTCGACGATCTTTCCCATCAGCCGCCGCCACAGTGTCTCGTCGCTGTACATCAGCTTCTTGGTCCGAATGAAATTACGCGACGCGCCGCCTTCGATCATGTAGCTGGCCATGGTGAACGGAGCGCCCACAAAGCCGATCACCGGAACCCGCCCGGCCAGTGCCCGCACCGTGCGCTGGATCGCCTCGCCCACGTAGCCGAGGTCGTCGGTATACGCGGTGGAAAGCGAATCTACGTCGTCGGAAGTGCGCACCGGATTATCGATCGTCGGCCCCGACCCCTTTTCGTAGTGCAGCTTCAGGCCCATCGGTTCGATCGGCAACAACAGGTCGGCGAAAATAATGGCGGCGTCCACATCGAGTATTTCGACCGGCTGCAAGGTCACGGTCGAAGCCAGGTCCGGCCGTTTGCAGATCTCCAGGATGCCGTGCTTCTCGCGGATCTGCCGGTATTGTTTCATGTAGCGGCCGGCCTGCCGCATAAACCAGACCGGCCGCACGTCGGTCGGCCGGCGGCGGCAGGCGTCCAAAAAGCGGCTTGTCATGGGAGCCACGCGCATGGTTGATCCGTCCTGTCTTGACAAAAGTAAACGCGAAAATCTCTTGGCTTGTGCCGCGCCGCCCACTCGCGGCCGTTCACAAAATAGGGCTTGGCCCACGCCTCGCTATCGATCGTGCGCGGCGCCACTACCGATACCGACACCGTGCCCTGCGCCGGGAATCCCGTGCGGGGGTCCATGATGTGTGCATAGATGCGGCCTTCGGCCCGGAAAAACTTTTCATAGCTGCCCGAGGTGGACAGGGACATATCTTTCAAAAAAACTTCCGCCACTCGCTTCGAATGGTTCCACGGGTCGCGTATATCGATCGCCCAGCCTTCCGGGTGTCCCGGCGGCGCGCCCATGCCGTAAATGCTGCTGGCCGAGCCAGCCACCAGCGCGGTAGTCACTCCATTTTTCTTCAATACATCCACCATCCGGTCGACCGCGTAGCCTTTGCCGATGCCGCCCGGGTCAAGCTCCACGCCCCGCCGGTCGAACCAGACCGTGCCGGCGTTCGCGTCCAAGTGCATGTGCCGGTAACCCACGCGCGCCATCGCGGAGGCGACTTCCGCGCGATGCGGCAGATGCCCGGTGCCTTTGTAAAAGCCCCAGACTTTCATCAGCGGCCCCACCGTGATATCGAACGCTCCTTCGCTTTGCCGGCTGTAATCGAGGCACGCGGAAAACAACTGGAACAGCTCCGGCGAAATCTTCATTGGCCCTTCGGCCGCGTGCTGGTTGACCTGGCTCCATTCGCTCTCGGGTTGGTAGTTGGAGAGCAACTCGTCCAGCCGCCGCGCTTCGTCCAGTGCCGCGTCGGCGGCCGCTTCCATCTTCACCCGGTCGTAGCCGTAAAGCTCGACCGTATAGGCCGACCCCATCGCGTCGGCGTTTTTTTCCAGGCGCAGCAATTCCGGCTGGTTAGCCGCGGCGGCGCCCGCTACTCCCGCCAACACAAACAAAACTAACACAGTTTGTTGGAGTTTAGGGCTATTTTTCGGTCCGGACACTAGATTTTTTTGCTCGTTTGATGAGAAAATCGATGCGGCTTTCCACCTCGGCGTTCTTGTCACGCATAAAATGCAGCTCGGGAACGTGCCGCAGAATCAGCCGGCTGGCCAGCTCGTGGCGAAAGAAGCCGCCCGCATGTTCGAGCGCCGCCAGCGCCGCGTCCTGCTCCGCTTCCGTGCCGCGCAGCCCCACCCGAACAGTGGCGTGGCGCCCGTCCTGGCTGACATGCACTTCGGTCACATCCACCGCCAGCAGACGCGGGTCCTCGGTTTCAAAACCGATGATTTCGCTCAGCTCCTCACGGAGCGCTTCGGAAACGCGACTTGTTCGCCTCTCATCCATGGCGCCTTCTCATGCCAGCCATTCCACGGTCGCGCTGGCCAACCCGTCGCCCAGCAGCGACGCGGCTTCGTCTTCCACGCTCCGCAACACTTTTTCGGCATGCGCGTGGTCGCTCGAAACCGTGACCGCGGCCAACGCCGCGCGCTGCCACAGGTCCTGGTAATCGATTTCCGCCATCGCCACGTTGAACTTGCCGCGCAGGCGCGTCTTCAGCCCTTCGAGCACGTGACGCTTGTCCTTGAGCGAGTGCGAATTCTCCAGCCGTAATTCCAGAGTCAATACACCGACGGCAGCCATGGCATCAGGCGAAGACCTCGGTGGCCATTCGCTCGGTAACGAACGCCTCGATGATGTCGCCCTGTTTGACGTCGGGGAAGTTCTCGAGCGTGATGCCGCATTCCTGGCCGCTCTTCACCTCGCTCACGTCGTCCTTGAAACGGCGCAGCGAAGCGATCTTGCCCGTGTGCACCACCACGTTGTCGCGCAGCAAGCGAATTTCCGAGCGGCTTGGAATCGTGCCGTCCATCACCTGGCACCCGGCTACGTTGCCCACCTTGGAGATGCGGAATGTTTCGCGGACCTCCGCCTTGCCCTTATAGACCTCGCGGAACACCGGCTCCAGCAGCCCGCTCATGGCCGCCTTGATCTCATCGGTGAGGTTGTAAATGATGGTGTGCAGGCGGATGTCCACCTTCTCCTGCTCGGCCAGCGTCGCAGCCGCCCGCTCCGGCCGCACGTTGAAGCCGATGATGACCGCATTCGAGGCCGACGCCAGCAGCACGTCGCTTTCGTTGACCGCGCCCACACCGGCGCGGATCACGCGCACCTTCACCTTCTCGTTGGAGAGCTTCTGCAACGCCTCCGTCAGCACTTCCGCCGAGCCGCCCACGTCGGCCTTGAGGATGATCGGCAGCTCCTTGATTTCGCCCGCTTCCATCTGCTTGTGCAGTTGATCCAGCGTGAGCCGGGCCGATTTCGCCAGTGCCGCCTCGCGGTCCTTCAGGTCGCGGAACTTGACGATCTGCTGCGCCTTGGCCGTGTCGGTCACCACCTGGAAGTCGTCGCCCACTTCCGGCAGCGAGCCCAGCCCCAGCACCTCCACCGGCGTCGCCGGCTCCGCTTTGCGGATCTGCGCGCCGCGGTCGCTGATCATCGCGCGCACCTTGCCGAATACCGCGCCGCAAATGAAGAAATCGCCCACCGCCAGCGTTCCGTTGCGCACCAGCACGGTCGCCACCGGTCCGCGCCCGCGGTCCAGTTGCGCTTCGAGCACAGTGCCCATCGCCGGCCGCGCTGGATTCGCTTTCAGATCCAGCATATCGGCCACCAGCAGTATCATCTCGAGCAACAGCTCGATACCCACCTGTGTCTTGGCGGATACCTGCACCATCACGGTATCGCCGCCCCAATCTTCCGCTTGCAGCCCGCGGTCGGCCAGTTGCTGCTTGATCCGCTCCGGCTGCGCGTCCGCCTTATCGATCTTGTTGATGGCTACGATGATCGGCACGCCTGCCGCCTTGGCATGGTCGATCGCTTCGAGCGTCTGCGGCATTACTCCGTCGTCCGCCGCCACCACCAGGACGACGATGTCGGTGACCTTGGCGCCGCGCGCGCGCATCCGAGTGAACGCCTCGTGGCCCGGTGTATCGATGAAGACGATCTTGCGGCCTCTCAACTCCACCTGGTATGCACCGATATGCTGCGTGATGCCGCCCGCCTCGCGCCCGGCCACGTTCGCTTCGCGGATCGCATCGAGCAACGAGGTCTTGCCGTGATCGACGTGACCCATGATCGTCACCACCGGCGCGCGCCTTACCAGGTCCTTGGTTTCCTCGGCCTCTTGCACCGCCTGCATGGCCTCTTCTTCATAGCTCACGGTAGCCGTCGAGGCGCCGAAATCGCGCGCGATCTCGGTGGCCAGCTTCATATCCAGCGTCTGGTTGATGGTGGCGAAAATGCCGCGATCCACCAGCTTTCCGATGATCGTGGCCGCCTTCATGTCCAGTTTCTCGGAGAGTTCCTTGAGCGTGATGCCTTCGGAGATGGTGATCTCGCGGCTGATCGGAGGCGGTCCGAACGCCACCTGGCGGCGCGTGGAGGGCCGCAGGTTTTTTTCTTCCTCGATGCGCTCGCGCGGCTGCCGAATGGGGCGCTTGTCGAATCGGCCACGCGGCTGATCCGCCGGCGGCGGCGGCATACCGGGCCCCATCGGCCCCCGCGGCGTCGTCGGATGTTGTGGGCGCGGGCCGCCGAGGCGGCCGGCCGGGGCGCCTGTGCGAGGGGCCGGCCGGGTTACCAGCGGCTGGCCGGGACGGATCGGTCCGCGGTAAATCGGTTGACCGGGCGTGGGCGAACTCTGCGTGCGCGGCACTCCAGGACGCGGCGCCGTCGGCAGTGCCGGCATCGCCGGACGCGGTGCGCCTAATCTCGCGGCCAGATCGGGACGCGGCGGCACCACCGGGCGCGCCGTGGGCTGGCCCGCCAAAGGTCTTGACGGGGCGCCAGGAATCGCGCCGCTTCGGGCTTCGGCCGGAGCCTGTGGTCGCGGGGCTGCTGGATGCGGCGCGGGCGGACGCGGACCCGCCGGCGTCGGACGCACCATCTCCGGCGGCGCGGCCGGCATCGGCGCGCGCGGACCGGACAGAATCTGGCCAGGACGCGGCGCGCTGCTGGCGCCTGGAATTGGCCTCACCGGCAGTGACGGCGCTCGTCCCGGCGCGATAACCGCTACCGGTGGCACGGGCGGCGCGGGCCTCGGCGCTGGGGCCGTTGCTCTCGGTGCCGCAGGCGACGGGTGGCCTGGCGCCGCAATCGGCGGATGGATCGGTCTTCCCGTAGCCAGCGGCGGGCGAATCGGTGCGCCGCCGAGGGCCGCGCGCACTTCGCCGGCCGGCGCTGGCGCTTCTGTCTGCGCTTCTTCCGGTTCTATGGCGGCTTCCGGCGCGGCCTCGTCGGAGCGCGTCTTCACTGCTTCAGCCCCGGCTTTCTCCGCTGGCGCAACCGGCTCGTCCGCCGCCCGTTCCTGGTCCGGAACCTCAAAGCCCAATAAGCGGCGCAACCTGATCGCCACGTCTTCGTCGATGGAGCTGGAGTGCGTCTTCTTCTCTGCAACGCCCAGTTCGGGCAGCCGGTCCAGGATCTCGTGGGCCTTAACTTCGAGCTCCCGTGCCAGCTCGTTGATTCGAATCTTTTTCATAGAAAAAGCAACCGTCGCTTACCGCTTCAGACACAACTCAACCGCCATGATTCTCCGAGGCGCCTTCCCCGGCATCGCCGGAGCCGGCCTCAGGGCCCGCTCCTGGATGATTGTGAGTAGGGGAACCCGCGTCCTCTATCGTAGCAAACTGCTCCGATTCCGCCGCTTCCGGTTCCGCATCAGCCGTCTCCACTTCCGCCGGCGCAGGCTCTAGGACCTCGCCGGCCGCCTCCGCTTCCTCGGGCGGCGCAATCGCCGCTTCCGGTTCGCCACCCGCCTCCTCGGCCACGGCGGTGCCGGTTTCCGCCACCGCTACTTGCTCTGGGGCCGTTTCCGCCGGCTGTTCGAACTGCGCGTAGTAGGCGTTGACGCATTCGAAAATCTTCTCCACGCCGCGCGGACCGATTCCCTGAATCTCTTCGAGCTGTTCCGGCGTCATGCCGCCCAGCTTCTCGATGGTGCCGATGCCAGCCTCGATCAGTTTTTCAACCGTCTTCTCCGCCAGGCCGTAATCGATCAGCACCGAGGCCGGCGCGCCCGGCGCCACCATCGCGGCCATCTGCGTTTCCACTTCCTGCCGCTTCTCTTCTTCGCTCTTGATGTCGATCTTCCAGCCCAGCAGCTTGGCCGCCAGCCGCACGTTTTGACCCTTCTTGCCGATCGCCAGCGAAAGCTGCGAGTCGTCGACGATTACTTCCATCTGTTTCTCGACCGGATCGACGATGCTGATCTTGCTCACTTTCGCCGGACTCAGCGCATGAGTCGCGAACACCACCGGGTCTTCCGAGTACTCGATGATGTCGATCTTCTCCCCGCGCAGCTCGCGGATGATCGCCTGCACCCGCATCCCCTTCATGCCCACGCAGGCACCGACGCTATCTACGTCGCGGTCGCGGCTCTGCACCGCGATCTTGGTGCGCTCGCCCGCTTCGCGCGCACAGCCCTTGATCGACACCGTCCCATCGTAGATTTCCGGCACTTCCTGCTCGAACAGGCGCATCACCAGTTCCGGCGCCGCCCGCGATACCAAGACGCCCGGCCCCTTGCTCGCCTTGTCCACCAGCCGGATCACGCACCGCACGCGGTCGCCCACCGAGTAGCTTTCCAGACGCGATTGCTCCTTCTTGGCCAGCTTGGCTTCCGTCTTGCCGAGATCGAGCACATACTCCGGGCCTTCCACCCGCTTCACCGTGCAGTTCACCAGCTCGCCGGCGCGCCCCGAGTACTCGTTGTAGACCGTCTCGCGCTCGGCCTCGCGCACCTTCTGCAGAATTACTTGCTTGGCCGTCTGCGCAGAGATCCTACCCAGTTGGTCGGTGTTTTTCGTGATGCGAATTTCCGTGCCGGCTTCGGCATCCGGCTGGATGCGCCGCGCCTCCGCGAGCGTCATTTCGTGCACCGGGTCTTCCACCACCTCGACCGCTTTCTTCACCGCGAACAGGTGGATGGCGCCAGTCTTCGGATCCATCTCCGCCAGGTAGTCTTCGTTGGTGCGATAGTGTTTCCGGGCGGCGATCAGCATGGCGTCCTTCACTGCGTCGAAGACGATCTGCGGATCGATGCCCTTTTCCTTGCTCAGGATCTCGATGGATTGAAAGATGGTTTCCAAAGTGCCCTCGTCGTTAGGTTACAAATCTCTGCTGGTTCTTGGTCTCCCGGCGGGCTTACCATTCAAACTTCAGGTTGGCCTTCTGGATCTCGTCCAGCGCAACCCGCAGCGGCGTCTGGCCGCCAGTCTCCAGCGTCACGCGGCCATCCCCGAAACCGGCCAGCGTGCCTTCCCAATTGCGGCGTCCCTCCACCGGCTCGCGCAATACCACTTTGATCTTCTTCCCCTGGAAGCGCGTAAAATCGCCTGGTTTGGCGAGTTTGCGCTCCACTCCGGGGGAACTGACCTCCAGCGTGTAGCGGCCGCCCGGCATCACGTCCTCGACGTCCAGAATCGTGCCCACCTGCTGCGAGATCAGTTCGCAATCGCCGTGGGTAACGCCCTGTGGCTTATCGATGGAAATGCGCACGAGACGGCTCGCGCCGCCGCCCTTCACCGCGACCTCGACGACTTCCATGCCCTCGGAAGCCGCCACACGCGCGGCAATTGCCTCGATCTTCGCTGCCACTTCGTCCTGCATTTCCCTTACGAATCGTCGATCGCCAACAAAAAAGTGGGCTTTCGCCCACTCACCTGGTTCGCCGATACCTTACATAGTATAGCGCAGACTAGCGTGAGTTGTGCTTCAACCTCTGAACCCCGTGGGGCGCGAGACAGAACGGGCGGACCGACTCCGGGAAACTTGGCACAGCCGTCCAGCTTGCCGGTTCAAGAGCCATCCCGGCTTATCTTGGCTGCTGTCTTGCACCAACAGGGCAAGGTCTCTCTGTCCAAAGGCTTCGACCGCGCGCCATTTGGACAGAGTGGTCCGTGCGCGAGCCGCTAACTAATAGATTTTAAATCAGCAACTTAAGCAGGCGGCGCCACGCCCACCCGTGCGGCGGTCTTGACCAGCGTTTCCCAATTTCCCTCGGAAATCAGGATTCCACTCCGCAGGCGCTCGGCTTCCGTGCGCCACTCCGGATCGCCTGCCACCAGCACTTCTTCGTAGCCGGCCGCCGGCGGCGCGCTCTTCACATTCGCCACCAGGCGCTCCATGCGCGCTGTAAATTCCTCGACCGGCATGAAGCGGGCCACGTCGATCGCCAGAAACATCTGGCTCGTGCGCACCAGCTTGTCGCGATAGCGGATGCCACCCACGTCGGGGTACAGCGCACCGCCGCTGAGCACCGAGCATAGGATCTCGACCAAAAAACCCAGGCCGCTGCCCTTGTAGCCGCCGAGCGGCATCAACAGGCCGTGGTACGCCTCGACCGTGTCAGTGGTCGGCACACCTTCCGCATTGAACGCCCACCCGACCGGAATCTCCGGTTGATGGTTGATAAATGCCTTGAAAACCTTGCCTGCAGCCACCGTGGTGGTGGCCATATCCAGCAGCCACGGCCCCGGCACTGCCATGCAGATCGGGTTGGTGCCGAAACGTCCTTCTTTGGCCTGCCACGGCGGCACGATCGGCGAGGCGTTGCACATCACGATGCCGATTTGTCCGGCCGCGCGCATCTTCTCCGCCCACCACGCGCACGCTCCGAAGTGGTTCGATTCGCGCGCCGTCACCAGTGCCACGCCGCGCTCGCCGGCGATGCGAATGGCGTGGCCACAGCAGGTTTCCGCGATCCACTGTCCGATCCCATCCTGCCCGTCGAACAACAGGCACGACCCGCTTTCGGAAACTACGCGCCCGTCCGCGCCGGCGTCCATTTCGCCCGCCAGCAGTTGATCGATGTAGAACGTGAGCAACTGGATGCCGTGAGAATCGACGCCGCGCAGGTTGGCCGCCACCAGCGAAGCCGCCACGATGGCCGCCTTGTGCTCCGGCACGCCCGCGGCCCGCAGGATCGACTCGCTGAAACTTCTGAGTGCCGGAGCGGCAACCGTCGGCATGGATCTCCAGGGTAGGGCATGCTTTCGCGTGCCCGCATTGCAAGAAACCGCGCGCCTATTTCGCCGGGGTCGTGGGCGCGCCCTTCGGCGGAAACGCAGGGTTCGGAAACTCCACCTTGATTTGGGAGTTCATCTGATCGACCCACTCCTTGGCGTGCTGCTGCTTGAGCACGTCGAAAATCTGGTCGCGCACTTCCGATAGCGGACGGACGGTCACGATGTCCGCCTTGAAAATGTAAAAGCCGTGAGGCTGCTTCACGGGTGCGGTGACCTCGCCCATTTCGAGCGCGAACACGGCGGACCGAATGGCGTCCGGTAGCGGATCGGTGGTCGAGAACGATCCGAAGTCGCCGTCCTTGGCCTTAGATGTGGCGTCCTCCGAGTTCTCCCTGACCAACTTCACGAAATCGGTGCCCTTCTTGATTTCGGCCACCAGCTTGTCGGCTTTGGCCTTGGCCTGCGCTTCGGTCAGCGATTTGTCTTCCGCCGAGGGCGCGTCGGCAAAGGGAATGTAGATGGCCTTCACCTGCACTCTCTTGAAGCCTTCCTTATTCTTGCCGTAGTAGTTGATGATCTCGTTATCGTCCACCGTGATCGTCGAGAATACGTCCTGCAACACCGCCTGGTACAGGTAGACCAGCCGCGAAAAATAGATGGCCTCTTTGATCGGGCTCCGCTCGTCGAGTTTCTTTTCGGTGGCGATTTGCTCGTACCGCAGCATCGTCGCGTACTCGTGGAAGAATTCAACCGGATCTTGCTTGACGGCGTTTTGGAGGGTAGCCGGAAGTACCGGGTAGAGTTTCTTTAAGTCTCCCATGGTGAACGGCGTGCCGTCCTGAAACACCGCGATGACCGCCGAATCCGGCAGTTCCGGGATGGCGGGAGCGGCCTTGGGCTGTGCGGCGGCAGCCGGCTTCGGACTCGCTGCCGGCGGCGCCGGCGTCTGGGCGCTGGCCGCGCCGAGGCAAACCAATAGAAGGAGGCAGGGGCTTTTCATAATATGTTGTTTGTGATTTTTCAGTATATCATTCGGCATACCGGCGGCTTGACGATGCGTGCCGCACTGTCCTTGAGACGCGGCGCGCGCGAAAAGGTTTGCGCGCCGCCGCTACCCGGCGAGGCCCGGCAGCCCACCCATGCCACGCGCGGATTCGACGGCGCGGACGATCGCCGTCGCCACCGCTTCCGCCGCCGCCACGCCAATCGAGTCGATTCCAGCCTCTCGCGTGCCCAGCGACAACGCGAAAACAATGTCGCCATCCACCATCGTGTTCACTGGACAGATGGAGCGCGCCATGCCGAGGCTACCCAACCCGGCCAGCTTTCTCGCCTGCAACTTCGTCAGTCGCGCATTGGTGGCAACCACCGCGAGTGTGGTGTTCCGGGGCGCCGCGGCGCCGCCCGCCGGCGTGCTGTGGCGTTTCATGTAGTCGGCCGTATCCAGGAAATCGCGCGTCTGCGGCGAACGCCGCGCGCCGGCGATGGTTCTGCCGCTGGCCGGGTCGCGCACGTCGCCCATCGCATTCACCACCACCAGGCTGGCCACCAGCACACCGCCAGCGAGTTCCACCGTGGCCGAGCCTAGCCCGGACTTCATGGCATGGTCCATGCCCAGAATCTTCCCCACCGTGGCGCCTGTGCCGGCCCCCACCGCACCTTCGGCAACCGGATCGGCCGTAGCCGCCGCCGCGGCCGCTTCGCCCATCGCCAGATTCGGATGCACGTTCGACTTGCCTATCCCCAAGTCGAAGAGGATGGCCGCCGCCACGATCGGAACGTGCTCGCCCCCGAAGACGAACCCCACCCCGCGGCGCGCCAGGTAGCGCCGCACACCGGATGCCGCTTCCAATCCGAAGGCGCTGCCGCCGGCTAACAAAATGGCGTGGACACGGTCGGCAACGTGCCCCGGATCGAGCGTGGGCGTTTCTTCCGTGCCGCTGGCCGAGCCGCGTATGTCCACGCCACCAACCGCGCCTTCCTCGCAGAGAATTGCCGTACAGCCGGTCAGCGCCTCGTAATCC
>Ga0181529_10000185_pt1 | contig 91152 bp, 56 predicted proteins | sample PEATcosm2014_Bin_36_FD_119763 | JGI IMG/M metagenome (GOLD analysis project Ga0181529, IMG submission 119763) | Peatland microbial communities from MTU Mesocosm Facility, Houghton, MI, USA - PEATcosm2014_Bin10_30_metaG | ecosystem: Environmental > Terrestrial > Soil > Wetlands > Peat | place...
GCCGCTGCGTACCATGTTCCACTGTTTGCCAACCCGGATCACGGCGCCGATGCCATCGCGATTCGATCGCACGCCGGCCAGGCGGACGCTTAGCCAATGGTTGCGATTGCCGCCGTCGTTGCGGAGCAGAACGGCGGGGCCGTTATTGGTGGAGATGAGTATGTCCAGATCGCCGTCGTGGTCGAAATCGGCATAGGCCGCGCCGCGAGCCACACGGGGCTGCGAAAACGCCGGTCCCACGCTCGAGCTGACGTTGTCGAACTGGCGATTTCCCAGATTGCGAAACAGCAGCGGAGATTCGCGGTACCCGACCTTGGGCTGCACCCGCCCGATCTCGTCTTCGATGTGGCCGTTGGCCGCCAGGATATCGGGGAAACCGTCCAGATCGTAGTCGAAGAAGAAGACGCCGAAAGTGAGCGAGAGCAGGCTGGCGCGGCCCACGGTGGAGGAAGGCGCTTCATCCACGAACAGGCCGTTTCCTTCGTTGTGATAGAGGCCCAGCATCTGGTTGGCGAAATTGCCAACTAGAAGATGGGGCCGGCCGCTGCGGTCGTAATCGGCGGCATCGGCGCCCATGGCTCCGCGCGCCACTCCGTCTTCGCCATAGGCAACGCCGGCGGTCATGCCCTCTTCGTGGAACGTGCCGTTGCCCAAGTTGCGGTAGAGCTTGTTGGGCTGCGTGTCGTTGGCCACGAAGAGGTCGGGCCAGCCATCGTTGTTATAGTCGAGCACGGTCACGCCCAGCGACTTACTGGTGGCGTCGCCCAGGCCGGCCTTTTCGGCGACATCTTCGAAGCGGCCGTTGCCCAGGTTGTGGAAGAGGCGCGAGCGCGTGCCTTTGTAGGATTCGGGGGTACAGTAGGACTTGGTGGCGCCATCGAGAGAACACCAGAGGTCGGTCTTGGGGCTCCACTGAACGTAGTTGGCGACGAAGAGATCCAGCTTGCCATCGCGGTCGTAGTCCAGCCAGGCGGCGCTGGTTCCGAAGTTGGCGTTTCGAATCCCGGCGGCTTCGGTGACGTCGCGGAATTTCCCGTTGCCCTCGTTGTGGAAGAGGCGGTCGCCATCGAGCGCGGTGATGTAGACGTCGTCGCGGCCATCGTTATCGTAGTCGGCGATGGCCACGCCCATGCCGTACATTTCCACGTCCAGACCGCTGCCCGCGGTGACATCGGTGAAGGTGCCGTTGTGGTTGTTGTGGTAGAGCGCGGCCACAGTGCGGCGGCCGCGGGGAGAGAAATCCTTGCCATTGATCAGCAGGATGTCGGGCCAGCCGTCGCCGTCGAAATCGAAGAAAGCGCAGCCTGAGCCTAGCGTCTCGGGCAGGTACTTGTGTCCCGTCCGGCCGGCGTTGTGGATGAAGCGAATGCCGGACTGGGCTGTGACGTCGGTGAATTGGAGTTCGATGGGAGGGGGTTTCTGCGCGGTGAGGGTGGCGGCGATGAGGAGAGCGAGGCTCGCATCGCCGGCCAGGCGGGTTAACAACCCGCCGCAGGCTAACGGCCTGCCCCACATAAGCAAAATGGAATATTTCACTTTTCCTCCGGGAGCGGGGCGGTCTCGTGGTCGTGGATCGGCTGGCGCTCGTTGTTGTCTTCGGGGCTGAGGCGGCGGCGGCGTTCGGTGATGGATTGCGAACTCTCGTCGGCTTTGAACCGCCGGAACAGCTTCTCTTCGCGCGCGGCGGCGGCGGCATTGCCCAGGCCGCGATAACAGAGCATCAGCGTGTAGTGCATCTGGAGATCTTCCGGGTCCACTGAATTCACAGCCTGCAGGGTTTCGACGGCCTCGGCGTATCGACGCTGCAGAAACTGAATGCGGGCTATCTGGTTCAACACTACGCGGTCGCGCGGATATTGCGCGCGCACGACTGCCAGCGAACGCAGCGCGCCGTCGTAATCGCCATCGGTTTTCTGCGCGGCGGCCTGGAAGAAGAGGGCGCGGCCGAGTTGCGGATGGAGGGCCAGCGCTTTGGCAAGATACGGCTTGGCGGCATCGGTCTCGCCCTCTTGAACGAGGGTCCGAGCCATATTTACCCAGCCGTCGGCGTACCCGGGCTCGGCCTGCATCACTCGCTGGAACGCATATTCGGCGCCCTTCAGATCGCCCTGCAGGAGCAGTCCAATGCCCCAATCGTTCCAGCGCTCGCGGTCCTGTTTGCGAACCACGGGAGTCCACTGCGGCTGGCCCAGAGGCACCGTCGCCGAGGCTTCCGCCAGAGTGACGATGGGCAGGTCGGGGATGCGGCCGTGGATTTTACCGGAGACGTTCGCGGGGATGGACGCCGGCAGGAAGCTGTACTCCAGGCTGTTGAACTCGCGGGTAAGCAAGGCCGGATCCTGCCCGGGTTTGGGGACGCCGGCATAGGCGAACTGCGTGTAATACCAGGAGAACTTGCGGTAGTTCAGCCGGGCGGTGAGATGAATCGGGCCTTTGGCGTTGGGCGGAGTCTTGACCAGGTAATGGACGACGTCGGCCGCGCCGGGCGGGATAAGCCTCACGTAGAGCAGGCTGCGGGACTGCCAGGCATTGCGTCTGTCGATGGGGTTTCCCGCGCCGTCCAGTTGCAGCGAGCGGTAGAAATGCGCCCCCGGGTCCACCGGACCTTTGCCACCGTCCGCGACGTTGCCGCTCCAGAACAGCACGCGGCCGGTGTCGTCCTTCGCCTGCAATTCCAGCCACGTGTCGAAGGCGTCCACCGTGCCGGCGGGAAAGAAATGGCCGATCTTGCGGGTGCGCACTACGACATCTACGCGGGCCGTCGATCCGGGTTCGAGGCGCGTTCGGGCGGCGCCAACCGGAGCCGAGAGCTTGCCGACCTCGCGGATCAGCACGGGCGCCGACGATTCCGCCTCCTCGCCTACGGCAAACGTGGAATTGGCCTGGACGGCGCCGCTCCGCCGCACCATGGGCGCCTGTCCACGGGAGGCGAGGGCGTTGTCGGTGGGCGACACCGCGAAGATGTCCACGGTGATGAAGCCCGATTTGAGAAACTTCTCGGTGGCTTCCAGTTGCCGGCGGTCCTGTTCGACAAACGGGACGGCGGTGTTGGCGGCGGCGAAACGGTGCGAGTGAATCTTGCCGTCGCGATTGCCGGCGTCGCGCGAGGCCACGAGCGGCATGTGGCAATCGGCGCAAGCCATGGATTTCTCGGGGTAGTAGAACGAGCGGGCGCCCTGGCCGGAGACGCCGCTGGCCTGCCAATTGTCGTAATCGTTGAAGCCGCGAAGCCAGCGGTAGTTGTTCACAGGCACATCCAGGTGCACTTTGTGGCAGGCCGAACAGAACTCGGCGTCGCGCATGAACGGCTTCAGGAATGTCCGCCGGTGGGGCTGCGGATTGAGATAAGTCAGAAACGAGGCGATCGCGCGGACCGGCCGGCTGTGGCTGGAAGCCAGTTGGTGCAGGGGCGGGTACTCCAACGCGAAATCGGAATTGCCCATGGTGCCGCCCACGTGCACGATGGCATGGCACGACATGCAGCCCAGGCCCGCTTGCGCTTCCGGGGTGTCGATTTGTTGGGAGATGGGCCGGTCGAAACGGCCGTTGAAGAAGACCGCGTGGTCGTGGCATCCGGCGCACCACTTGCTGCCGCGCGTTCCCGTCACGCTCTGCATATACTCGATGGACTTTCGATAGAACTGGTTGTTGAACGAGGCCATGTGGTGCATGGAACTCTTCCACTGATCGTAGATGTCCTTGTGGCACTCGCCGCAGGTTTCGGAATCCATGAAGAAGTTCGAGGGGATGGTGCGCCCGCTGGTGGTGCGCGCGGAGGACGGGGCAAACGGCGAAGCTGCGCCCAGACCCTCCTCGTCCATGGAGAGCGGAGGGGACGGCGGGTTGACGATGCGGTCGTCGGGGTCGGGATGAACGCGGTTCCATATGGCCGCAGATACCGGGAGCAGCACGGCGAGGGCGCAGGCTGGGGCCAGCAAGGGAATCTGGCGCCGGAAGCGGAACGCCACCAGTGCCGCGGCGGCAACTCCCAAGACAATGTGCAGCCAGAGGATGGCGCGATGGTCGAGTGTATTGCCCTTGACAACCAGGACCACAGCCACCAATCCGGCCGCCAAAAACGCTCCGCTTTCCCGTGGATACCGCTTCGCGGCCCACGCCGCCGCAATCATCAGCGCCAGCCCGACGGCCAGGTGCGCCAACACGTTCCCCATGTAGAACAGGGAGGCGGCCGGGTACGCAGCGAGGTAGCCGCTGTTGATCAGCAGGAAGACAAATAGCGCGGCAGGGAGACGGGCTTTCATGATAGACTCCGCGTGAGCATGCAGCGGAACAGACTGCGACCCAGTAACGTTTTGAGCGACGTGAGGGGAGCATACTATGCGCGGCCAACCACGGCAATAATGGAAAGATACTAATGGAAAGACGCTAGCCGTGGACCGAGGCCACACCCCCACATTCCGGTTGCTGGCGGGGCTTGGCGTGACGCTCTCCGCCGTGGCGGTGTACTCCGCTTACACGGTGTGGCAGTTGCGGACGCTGGAGCAATTGCAGGCCGCCACCATCGACCGCAATCGCATCGATTCGCTGCTGCTGCTGCGCATTCAGAACAATCTGAACTCCGTGGCGCTGACCCTGCGGGACATGCTGGACCATGCGGAGCCGTATCCGCTGACGGCCTGGCGGGCGCCGCTGGCGCGCATCCACACGGACCTGGCCGATGCTCTGGAGCGCGAAGCGAAGTACTCTCCCTCGGCCGGCTCCAGCGAAAACCGCTCGTATCTTTCCACCAGCATGAACCAGTTCTGGGACGCGCTGGACCGGGTCTTTGCGCTGGCCGACAGCGGCCAGACCGAGAAGGCCGACAACACCATCCGGCTCTCGCTGCAGGCGCGTCAACAGGCGCTGACCACTGCGGTGGCGCGTCTGCTGGTGCAGAACAACGAAAGCGAGGAGCGGGCCGCCGAGAACGCTCGTTCCATCTATCGGCGCGCCGAACGGAACGTGTATGTAATCCTGGCGGCGGTGCTGATTGTGGTGGTGCTGACCAGCATCTACCTTTTCGACTACAACCGCCGCATGTTCGACCGGGTGGAAGCTCTTTCGCATCGCCGTAGCGAGTTGGCGCAACAGTTAATTTCGATGCAGGAGAACACGTTTCGCTCCATCTCGCGCGAGTTGCACGACGAATTCGGCCAGATTCTCACCGCCATCGGAGCCATGCTGGCGCGCGCCGAGCGGCGGACTCCACCCGAAGCCGGCGTCGATAAGGCCGACCTGCGGGAGATTCAGGAAGCGGCGCAATCTTCGCTGGAGAAGGTTCGATCGTTCTCCCATGCGCTTCATCCGGTGGTGCTGGAGGATGCCGGCTTTGAGGGCGCGGTGGACGCCTACCTGCCGGTGTTCGAGAAGCAATCGGGAATCTCCGTACAGTATGAAAAGAACGGTACGAAGCGGGAGGTCGATCGGGGCGTGGCGATCCATCTCTATCGGGTGTTGCAGGAGGCTTTGAATAACGTGGCGCGGCATTCCGGGTCCACGTCGGTGAGGGTGTGTTTGACATATCTGCCGGGCACGGTGGTTCTGGAAGTGGAGGATCGCGGGGTTGGATTCGGCAAGGGCGAGAGCAAGGGGATGGGGCTGATTTCCATGCGGGAGCGGGCCGAACTGGTGAATGGCCGCGTGGAATTCCTGGATGTGGAAGGCGGCGGCTCGCTGGTCCGCATCGCGGTGCCATCGTGAGTTTCGTGGCGTGCGCTCTCAAGCGCAATGTCGTTTGCGTTGCGCACACTCGGACCTCGGCATTCATTGAGGCCCTCAAAATTCCGTTGTGGGGCAGGATGGTATCCTGCCCCACAAATTCCGCAGCATCTCCAATGTTGGACAGAGTATGAGAGCATGCGCCACGTTGAGTATCGGAGTTCGCTGACATACGATAATGAGGAGCCGACGCCCATGTCCGACGCTGCCATAACGGTCCTGCTGGTGGACGATCATAGCCTGGTACGCCGCGGCTTTCGACGGCTGCTGGAGGAAGATGCCGGGATTCGCGTGATTGGTGAGGCCAGCGACGGGCACGAAGCGGTCGAGGAGGCCTGCCGCCTGCGCCCCGACGTGGTGGTGATGGATTTCGCTTTGCCCAGCATGAATGGCGCGGTGGCCACGCGGCACATTCTGAAAGCCCTCCCGGCGACCGCGGTGTTAGTCCTCAGCATGCACTCCGAGGCGTCCTATGTACAGACTTGTTTGGAGGCGGGCGCCAAGGGTTACCTGTTGAAGAACGCCATGGACCTGGAACTGGTGCAGGCCGTCAAGCGCGTGGCGGCGAATGAGTGCGTGCTGGACCCCCGCCTGGGTTCGCTGGCCGCCCGAACGGAGGGCGCGCCCGGTCTGACCACTCGGGAATTGGAGGTGCTCCAGCTCATTGTGAACGGCCGGTCGAACAAAGAGATCGCCACCGTACTGGGGTTAAGCGTCAACACCGTGGCCGTGCATCGCGCCAATATCATGCAGACCCTGGGGATTCACAACACGGCCGAACTGGTGGTCTATGCGATCCGCCAGGGCCTGGTGAGTATCGCGTGACGCGGCGCGGGTTGCTCGGCGGCGCTCTGGCATGCCTGGGCCGGCCGGCGCTCGCCGCATCGTCGGGGCTGGGCTTTTCGCTGGCCGACATCACCGCTTCTTCGGGCATCGACTTCCATCACAATAGCGGCGCGTTTGGCGCCAAGTATCTGCCCGAAACCATGGGGCCGGGCTGCGCATTCCTGGATTACGACGGCGACGGCTGGCTGGACATTCTGCTGGTGAATGGAATGGACTGGCCGGGCCACAAGCGCCAGCGCAGTACGTTGAAGCTGTATCGCAACAATCGCAACGGAACCTTCAGCGACGTCACCGAACGTGCCGGCCTGGCGGTGGAAATGTACGGTATGGGCGTGGCCGTGGCGGACTTCAATAACGATGGTTTCGCCGATATCCTGATCACTGCCGTCGGCCAGAATCGGCTGTTTCAGAATACCGGAGCGGGGCACTTTGTGGACGTCACCGAGAAAGCCGGACTGGGTGGGCGGCAGGGCTTCAGCACCTCCGCGCTGTGGTTCGATTTCGACCGCGACGGCTGGTTGGACCTGCTGGTCTGCAACTACGTCAAATGGTCGCCGCAGCTCGACGTCTTCTGCAGCGTCGATGGCAAACGTAAGTCGTACTGCACTCCGGAGGCGTATCACGGCGACACCTGCTGGCTGTTCCACAATCGCGGAAACGGCACTTTCGAAGATGTTACCGCCAAGAGCGGGATCTTCGACCCGACGTCGAAATCCTTGGGCGTCGCGCTGCTGGATTACGATCATGACGGCTGGCCGGACGTTCTGATCGCCAACGATACGCAGCCCAACAAGCTGTATCGCAACCTGCGCAACGGCACGTTCGACGATGTAGCCGTTCGCGCCGGGGTGGCATTCAGCGAAGACGGCAAGGCGCGCGCCGGGATGGGAATCGATACGGCCGATTTCGAGAACTCGGGGCGGGAGGGGATCGCCATCACCAACTTCGACAACGAAATGATGGCCCTGTATCGGCCTTCGCGTTCCGGCGTGTACACGGATGCCGCGCTGACCGCGGGAGTGGGACAGGCGTCGCGCGACAGTCTGGGCTTCGGATGCGCGTTTCTCGACATCGACCTGGACGGGCGTCTGGACCTGGTGGCGGTCAACGGCCACATCGACGAGACCGTTCGCCAGATCCGCGGCAATGCCGGTTATGCGCAACCTCCGCACCTGTTCCTGAATCGCGGAGGAGCACGCTTCCAGGACGTGGCCTCGCAAGTGGGCGGAGGCTTCGCCACGCCCAAAGTGGCGCGCGGACTGGCTTACGGCGATTTCGACCGCGATGGCGACTTGGACGTGCTTCTCACCACCAATCAGGGCACTGTGCATTTGTATCGGAACGATCTCGCGTCCGGCGCACGCTCGCTGCGGATACGGCTCATCGGCACCAAATCGAACCGCGACGCAATCGGCGCCGTGGTCCGCCTGACGACGCCGGAGGGCACGCAATCGCGTACTGTGAAGACCGGATCGAGCTACCTGTCGCAATCGGAGTTGACGCTGACGTTCGGTCTGGGTCCCAGGGACTCGGCCACGCGCGCGGTGGTGGAATGGCCAAGCGGCGCGGTTCAGGAATTCCCCAAGGTGGCCGCCGGCGCCTACGAGTGCATCGAAGGCGCCGGCTTGCGGAAGGTGTGACAAAAGCCGCTGGTGGATGGATTACCGGGTGGCAGTCGCCGTGAGCGGAGTGTTGCGCGAACTCCCGCCGACGAAGAACTGGTACTGGCCGGACAGGAGATCCCAGTTGTCCTTCCGTTCATCGAAAACCGACAGGTATTTCGGATCGATGGCCAGCGTTACAGTCTTCGATTCGCCCGCCGCCAACCAGACCTTTTGCCATGCAACCAGGCGTTTGGGCGGTTCCTGCGCGGCTGCGGGCAGCCCGGCGTACACCTGGGCCACCTCCGCTCCGGCGCGCGTGCCGGAATTGCGCACCGTAAAGGTCACGCTGCCGATGGCGGCTTTGAGCCCGGAATAGGCGAAGGTGGTGTAGGAGAGGCCATGCCCGAACGGGAATAGCGGGTCCTTCTTCTCGGCGTCGTACCATTTGTAGCCGACCTTAAGACCCTCGGTGTAGTCGGCATCGAAATCCGGAAGTTTCTTGTCCGGTCCTTCCGGCTGCAACGTGAATCCGGCGATGGCCGGATGCGGCAAATCGGCGTCGGCTTTGGGGAAGGTGACGGGCAGCTTGGCGGAGGGGTTGACGTCACCGAAGAGAATGTTGGCCAAGGCTTCGGCGCCGCGAACGCCCGGGTACCACACTTCGATGGCGGCGCCGACCTGCGCGATCCAGGGCATGGCCGCCGGGCCGCCGGTTTCGAGCACGACAATGGTACGGCGGTTGGCGGCGGAAACCGCGGCGACGAGTTGGTCCTGGTTGGACGGCAGCGTCAGACTGGGCAGGTCGTGCGCCTCGCTGGCCGGCTGGTTGACGAAGACGATGGCCACGTCGGAACTCTTGGCCAGCGCGGCGGCGGCAGCCAGGTCTGCGCCGTCGTTAAATTCCACCTTGGATTTAGGCGCCTTGGCGCGAATGGCTTTCAGCGGCGAGCACGGGAACCAAACGGGGGGGCCACCATACTTGGTCTGCGGGCCGCCGGGAGGATCGACTTGCGCGGAGCCGCCGCCGGAAAGGACGCTGGTATCGGCGTGGGAGCCAATCAACGCGATCGATTTGACGGCGGCGGAATTCAGCGGAAGCAGGTTGTTCTCGTTTCTCAGCAGGACTGAAGCCGCCTCGGCGACGGCTTGGGCGGTCTCGGCGCCGCGAAACGGATCGACCACGCGGCCGCGAGGAGGGTCGTCCACGATGCCGGCGGCGAACTCCGTGCGCACGATGCGATGAACCATGTCGTTGAGGCGCGCGAGAGGGACTTCCCCAGTTTCGACAGCCTTCTTGAGGGCGGCGCCGAAGTACTTGCTCTCGGGCTCCTCATTGTCGAGGCCGGCCAGCGCCGCCTTGACGACGCTGTGGGTGCCACCCCAATCGGAAATGACAAAGCCTTCGAAACCCCACGCCTTCTTCAGGACACTGGTGAGCAGGTAGCTGTTTTCGCAGGCCCAGTCGCCGTTCAGCTTGTTGTAGGAGCACATCACCATGCCGGGGCGTCCTTCGGTGACGGCGATTTCGAAAGCCAGCAAGTCGGACTCGCGCATGGCGCGGCGGCCGAGTTTGGCGTTGACGATCTCGCGGCCGGTCTCCTGGTCGTTGAGGGCGAAGTGCTTCACGTCGCCGATGACTTTCTGGGATTGCACGCCCTGGATGAGTTGGGCGACCATTTTGCCGGCGAGGATAGGATCTTCTCCCTGGTACTCAAAGTTACGGCCGTTGCGCGGTTCCCGGGTGATGTTCACGCCGCCACCGAGCGAGGCATTGTACTGCTGATCGCGCAGTTCGCGGCCGATCAGGACGCCGTATTCATAGGCCATCTTCAGGTCCCAGGTAGCGGTGCCGGCGACGGCCGAGGGCAGGAGGGTGGAGTATCGCCCGCGCGCCCCGGCCAAGGTGACGCCTACGGCGGAATCGGCCAACTGCACGTCGGGAAGCCCCAACCGGGCGATGCCGGAGATGGCGCCGGCGCCGCCGTTCGAGCGAGGCCAGTTATCGTCGAACCAGCCGGTGCCGTGGACCAGCAAGATCTTTTCGTCGAGAGTCATCCGCTCAACGACCATGTCGGCCCTTCGGTCCGGCGAAAGGCTCGCGTCCATCCAGGGAGCGCTGGGAGCCTGTGGAGGCTTTTGCGCAACCAGCGGCGAGAGCAATAGCAGCGCGGCAAGTAGAGCCATCCCGGCAATTCGTGCCGGCCGTCGATAACGCAAAGAATCGATCATACGTCCTTTCGCCGCACCCTCGGCGGCGCAACTACCGCCCGGCCGGATTGCGGACTGAATGCGAGTTTACTCCAGATTCTCTCCGTTGCCCAGGGGATGGCGGCGATGGTGGCGATTCCTCGACGGCCTGACGAAACCTCAAGCGCCGGAAAGGATCAAATCCACGCGGTGGCTGACTTCCCGCAAGTAGGTGGCATCGCCGCCGGGGAGTTCCACCGTTGCGGAACCGCTATAACCGATTTCGGTCAGCGCCCGGTGCACTTCTATCCAATCGATCGCGCCCTCGCGCAAGGGCACCCAATCCGCCACCGGTTTCTTGCTGATAGGGTCCGGCTTAAACTGGAAGTCTTTCAGATGTAACTTGACGATGCGCTTGTTGAGTGTGCGAATCCAATCTTGAGGATAGCCGTAGAGCACCACGTTGCCGACGTCGAAATACGCGCGCACCCAAGGGCTCTGGAACTCGTCGATGTAGCGCGCAAACTCCAGCGGGCTGAGCAGGAATTTATTCCAGACCTCTTCCAGCGCGAGGATTACCTTGAGTTCTTCGGCCAGTGGCAGCAGCGTTCGAATCTGCTTCTGGGAACGCTCCCACGCCTCGCGATAACCGGTTCGCGCATCCACTACCGCGGGAACCACGAGCACTGTATCGGCGCCCCAGAAGTGGGCATTCCGCAAACTGGTCTGGATGCCTTGCAGACCCTTCTCCACCACGGCTGGGTCGGGAGAAGATAGCGGAAAGTCCCAGTGGCTGGCGTTCATCACGGAATGGATCCGAAGACCCGAAGCTTCGGCGGCTTTCTTGATTTCCTCGGCGGCCTTCTGATCCGGCGTGGTGCGGCACTCGACCTGTTCGAAGCCGACGTCGCGGGCCAGTTGGAATCGTTCGGCGACGGTCAGGTCCTTGGGCAGCATCCCAAGCAGCACGCCTTTGCGGATAGGAAGGCGCTGCGCCTCGGCCAGCGGGCCGGCTCCCGTGAAGACAGCGCCGACGGCGCCGGCGGTGAGGAAACTTCTTCGATTCATGGTGTCCTCACACATCCACTTCTTCCCAGCCGACGATGCGCTTCTCGTAAATCGCCTTACGTCCCAGGATCGCCATCAGGGTGGATGTTCGGGCCGATTCGGCGCTGTTCAGCGGAGTACGGTGGTTGCGCGCGTTGTCGATAAAGGCGGCAAGCGATAAGTACGTGTCGGCCTGACCGGCATCGGGTACGTCCAGCTTGATGGCGCCCTTCTTGCCCAATTCGCTCCACGTGGCGGTGGGCAGATCGATCGCCCCCTTCGATCCGTAGACGCGCTCTTTGATCCCCGAAAAGCCCGACGGATCGAAGAAGATATGGCTGAAACTGAGCCGCACGTCGCCGGGAAACTCATAAATGACGCTGTAGTTATCCATGGCGGTCCGGCCCGGCGGAACGTTCTTGTATAAGTTGATTCCGCCCGACCCCATGGCGCGAAGCGGGTGCTGCCCGACGGCCCATGTCATCAGGTCGAGGATATGGCAGGCCTGCTCCACGATGATATCGCCGGAACGGGAACGGTCGAAGTACCAGTCCACCTCTCGCGGAAGGTCGCCGGTGTGCCGGTATCCTTGAAGAAACAGGACATCGCCGAGGCCGCCAGTGTGAATGAAATCCATGGCGGCGCGGCGGGCCGGATCGTGCCGCAACTGGTAACCGGCCTGAAAGATACCCTTCGCCGACTTAGCCGCATTCAACATCGCGCGGCACTCTTCGGGGTTCAGCGCCATGGGCTTCTCGCAATAGACGTGCTTGCCGGCTTGGAGCGTGGCGATCGAGATGGTCTTGTGCGTATCTACCGGGGTTGCGATGACAACGGCATCGATCTCTTTGTGCTCGTCGAGCATCTTGCGGTAATCCAGGTAAGCGGTTGGACGATTCCCGGCGGCAGTGGCCACGTCCACCGACTTTTGCGCGCGCTCCGGGATGAGATCGCAGATGGCCGCCACCTTGACTCCCGGGACCTTCAGTAGCGTCGGTACCAGGAAAGAGCCGCGCGTGCCGACTCCGATGAACGCTACTTGAACGGAGTCGCTGGGGGACTGAGCGGAAAGCAGGACAGGAGCGACGCCTGCCAGGGCCGCCGCTGCCGCCGGCACCTTTAAGAAAGACCGGCGGGAAAGATTCGATGTATCCATAGATTAGTTCCTGTTCGAGTTAGGCTTGGAGGAGGTTCTGAGATAACCGTGCCAACCGCTCCCTCAGAAGCTGTGAAAGAATCCCCCGCACCAGGGCCCGACCGCAGTTCGTCGAGTGCGCGCCAATTATCTCACGGCTTCTCACGGTCGCGGCTCCGCGCGAGTCAACCTGGTCTGAAGTAAGTTGAAGAGTACGGCCATGCCGGGGTCCACGCGGCGGAATTTGGTGAGCCACGTACCGGACTTAAGACCCAATCGGTAGGAATCGGGCGGCAGATCGACCGCTCCGAAGAAGCCGGTGGCGTCGGTAGCGATGGCGCGGACCTCCCTGGTCGAGGCCCGTTGCAGGTAGATAGTGGCCGTGTCATTGGCCCACTTGGGGCCTTCGCGAAACTGAAGCCAGCCGTACAAGTGGCCCGTCCGCGGCCTGGTTTTCCACAGGAGTTCGGGAACCGCCGTGGCATTCGCGAACCAGTTGCCGGCGGCTTGGAAGAACTCCCGGTTGGGCACCGGAGCGGCGCCCCCATTGGTGAAATTGTAGCTGAAGAGGTCAACTCCGAGTAAGCGGTTGCCGGCGTTCGAAGGCGCCAGCGCGCGGCGGATCTGCTCTCGCGTGCCGGCGATGGGGTTCATATAGATACCCAGGCCGACCAGGATTCCACGGCCGTACTGGTGGTCTTTCTCGAACTCTATCCAACTGTCGAGCGCCGCTCGATGCTGGGTCTCATCGAAGTAGCTCATGGGAATTCCGAGGTCGATAATGCCCTCTTCGAGCCACTTCGGCCAGTCCTGGAAACAATAGATGTAGCCGTCGGTCTTAGAGAAGTCCTGCCGCGTTACCGGCCCGCGATCGTTCCAGGTGATGAGCGCGGCCGAGACCTTGATGGACGGCCGGATCGCCAGGGTCCGAAGGTAAATCTGCCGCACCAGATCGGTGACCTGCCGGCGGCGGAAGTCCGCGAATTTGGCGTCGTTTCGCGCCGGCTGGCCGCTCGATCCAGTGAGCCGGTTGAAGCGCGCGACCGCGCCCGGATTCCAGCCGAAATCGAAGGCCGCGCCGGTTCCGGCCGGATAGCGGATGTAATCCAGATGAATGCCATCGATATTGTAGTGGCGCGGGATATCGACGATAACATCGGCCAGGTATTGGATGACTCCGGAGTTACCTGGATCGACGTAAGCGATGGTCTTCCCGAGGTTGGACACAGTCATCCACATGTCGTCTCCGATTGCTTGGGGCCCATGCAGAAACCAGGGGTGGCGCGGATCTTTGGGCGGCTGGTCGCGGTTCCAGAAGGGCGTCACGGGAACCCAGGCATGCACCTCGATGCCGCGGCGGTGTGCCCGCTCGATCAGGTAGGCCAATGGATCGAAGCCCGGCGGCACGGCGGGATCTTCCGTAAACGGCTCAAGCGAGTTGCGATAGAAAGAGGTCGCGCGACTGCGCACCTGCATGAAAATCGCGTTGCAACGGGCCAGCGCCAGGTCTTCGACCATTCGGTCCACGCTCTCGGGCGTCTTGAACGCGTCCGTATTGGCGTTCACCCAGAACGCGCGATACTCCTGTGCGGCTGCCGCCGGCACGAATAACACCGCGAGAATGACCAGGATCGCCATCCCGCAACTGCATCTACGCCTGTTCGACTGGGTCGTCATAATCCGTTCGAAATTCAGCCTTCTTGCGGGCGCCATATATAACTCCGGCCAGCAACCACACCGTACCCAAGAGCTTGGCGGGCCAGCGCAGATTCAGCCAGATATAAAAGCAGATTGCGCTTCCGGCCAGCGGAGGGAACCAGGAGACCGGCCGGTGGTCGTGGCCGCGAACCGAATAGTGGACGAAGGCCGCCAGATTGACTCCGATAAAAGCCACAAATGCGCCGAAGTTCATCATCTCGGCGCCCAGTTGGTAACTCAGCAGATAAGAGCCTACCAGCGCCAGGCCGCCGGTGAAGAGTACGTTGTTACGAGGGGTCCGGGTGCGCTTGTCCAGCACCCCGAAGAATTTCTTGGGGATCGCATTGTCGCGGCCCATTCCGTAGAGCAGGCGCGCGGCGGCCAGTTGCGCTCCCAGCCCGGAGCCCACTCCGGCTACCAGCAGCGTGAAATTGACTAACTGCAGCAGCGCCACGCCTCCCGCTTTCCCGGCCACGTAGACGTAGGCTGTGTCGATATCCGGGAACGGCTTTCCGTAGGGCCAAACGAGCTGGCCGGCATAGATCTGGAGTCCCGAAAAGATGCCCGTGAAGAGGCAGGTGAAGACCGTAGCCAGGAGGATATTACGGCGTGGGTTTTCCACTTCCTCGGAAAGCGTAGAAATGCCGTCGAAGCCCACGTAAGTCAGGACGGCGATGGAGGTCCCGCGCCCCAAGGCGGGGAACGAGAAGGTCGCCGGATCGTAAAACGGTTTCAGGAAGAACGCGGCCCCTTCGCCGGATGCGGTGGCTAAGAGATAGCGGACGAAAGCCGCGAACATGATTACGATTACCGCGCTCATAGCGGCGGCCAGCCAGGTGTTGGTGCGGGAAGAGGCTTGAATGCCGCGTAGATTGAGGGCCGTGAGGAGACACGCCAGGAAGAGCACCCAGGCCCAGTAGGGCACCTGCGGCACGATGTTGCCGGCAGCCTTGCTACACCAGATGATGCAGATGATGGGACAGAGCAGATAGTCCATCACCATGCTCCATCCGGTGAGGTAGCCGGCGCGCGGGTGGAGTTCCCGGCCCACGTAGGTAAAGGCCGAGCCGGCGCTGGGATAGACACGCGCCATGCGGCCGTAGCTGATGGCGGTGAACAGCATGGCCACCATGGCTATCAGAAGCGTGGTGACGACGTGCCCGCGAGCCTCCTGGCTGACAACGCCAAACAGAGGTAACGCGGCCGTCGGCTGAATGAGGATGATCCCGTAGATCACCAGATCCCAGAGCCCCAGGGACCGTTTCAAACGGACTTCCGTCGGCGCGGCCATGGTCAGGGTTTCAACGCCTCTCGATGTTTAGAGCTATATAACACTTGACAACGATCAGTATGCTCTCCGGGTTGTGGCGCTGTCAAGAATTGTTTCAACTACAGCCCACGATTGCGGCCATATAGTAGCTCTTGCAATCCGGCCGACATGCAGTTAAGCTATATAGCGACTGATGTATAGCGCTGGCATCGATCTCGGTGGCACCTCGACCAAACTGGGGCTGGTGTCGGTTGCCGGAGGCATTCTTGCCGAAGAGCGCCAACCGGCCATCCCCGGTGAGCCCCTGCCGCAACTGTTTTTGCGTCTGCGGCGGGACCTGGAACGAATGACGGGCGCGGCACATCTCCCCTATCCGCCCCCGGCTGGAGTGGGTGTTGGAGCGGCCGCCATCGTGGACCATCGGACTGGATGGCTCAAACTGGCGGGCAACCTGGATCTGGAAGACTGCGATATGCGCGGCGCGGCGGAGAGCGCCCTGAAGTGCGCCGTGGTAGTGGATTGCGATTCGAATGCCGGAGCTCTAGCGGACCTGTACTGGGGGCAGGCGCGCGATGCCACCAATTATCTTTACATCACGTGGGGCACCGGCATCGGCACCGGTCTGGCGCTGAACCGCCGCCTGTACCATAGCCTGGGCGGATCGATGGGCGAATTCGGCCATACGCCCGTGGAATGGGACAACCCGCGCTTATGTTACTGCGGGTGCCGCGGGTGCCTGGAGGCGGAGGCAACCGGCCGGGCCATGGAACAGCAGGCGTGCGAGCGGCTGGGAAGGCCGATTACGGTCCGCGAGATCGCCCGCGACGCCGCATCCGGGGACGCGTTCGGGCGGAAGTTGCTGGAACGGTCCGCCCGCCTTCTGGCACGCGCTCTGGCGGGAGCCCTGTCGCTCCTCAATCCGGACTGCGTTGTCATAGGAGGGGGAGTGAGTCACTGCCTGCCGTTGGTGCGAACGGCCTTCGATGAAGAACTGGAGATGCACACGCCCTCGTTCGCACGGCAGGGCCTGACGGTGACGCTGTCCGACTTTCCGGATAGCGCCGGTCTATTGGGAGCCGCGATGCTCCCCCGGCACCAAGAGGAATCTGAACATGCAGACATGCCAACCAACCGCCGCCACTCGTGACATTGCGAGTTGTTTTTCCGGGAAGATCCATGCGATTCTGAATCGCATCGTCGATACCCAAATGGAGGCCTTGCAGGCCGCCGCTACGCTGATGGCGAAAACCATAGAGAAAGGAGGGCTGGTCTATGCATTTGGCAGCGGGCACTCCCAGTCGGTGGCGATTGAATTTTACTACCGCGCGGGCGGCCTGGCCCGTTGCGACGTGATCCACGAGAAGACCTTCGGCCGCGCCGAGCGGTTGCCGGGATACGCTGCCGTTCTGCTGGACTCGTATCCGGTCACTTCCGGCGATCTGATGATCGTCATCTCCAATTCAGGGCGCAATCCGCTGCCCGTAGAAATGGCCCAGGCGGCGCACGAGCGTGGGATGGCGGTAGTCGGAATCACTTCGTTGGAACATTCGCACTCGGTGTCGGCCCGGCAGGCGGGGGGGAAGCGTCTGTTTGAAGTCTGCGACGTGGTGATCGACAATTGCGGCCCGGTCGGCGACGCCATGGTGGACCTGGAGGAGGGTCTGCGAGTGGGAGCGTCCTCCACGTTGGCGGGCGTGTTCATCGCCCAGACCCTGGTCTGTCTGGTCTCCCAACAGATGCTGCAGAGCGGCGTGCGGCCGCCGGTTTTCCTCAGCATGAACCTGGATGAAGGAGATGGGTGCAACCACGCGCTGATGGAGTCCTTTCACTCGAGGGTTCGCGGATTGTAACCACTAAACGTATGGCAGAGAAAGCTTCTCCCCCGACGAGACCGGAAACCGCCGGACCGGCGTACCGGAGGATTCTCGATGAGATCCGGTCGCGGATCGAAACTGGCGCGCTGAAGCCGGGTATCCGCTTGGAATCGGAGCGCGAGCTTGCGGTTCGGTGCGGCGTGAGCCTCATGACCGCGCGCCACGCCATGAAGGAACTGGAGAACGAGGGGCTGGTGAGCCGCCGGGTGGGAGCGGGAACTTACGTGGCGCCTCCCAAGATCCACTTCAATAAGCTGCTCAGTTTCTCCGAACAGATGGCGGGCCGCGGCGTGGCGGCCAGTTCCAAAGTGATCGGGGTGCGCGTGACGGACGACGAGTCCGAACTGGCCGCGCGTTTGGGCGTGGCTCCGAGCGGCCGACTGGTCAAGCTGGAGCGCATACGATACGGCGGAGACGAACCATTCGCTTTCGAAACCACCTATCTTTCTCACGACGAGTTTCCGCTGGTAGCCCGCAACGCGCGTGCGCACGATTCGCTGTTCGAAACGCTGCAGCGCGAGTACCAACTGGTGCCGGCTTACGCCGAAGAGGAAGTGGACGCCACGGCCGCCGACGGGCGCATTGCCGAGTATCTGAAAGTGGCGCGGGGCAGTCCCGTGTTGCGCATCCGCCAAGTGCTGTTCTCCACTACGGGCCGTAAACTCCTGTACGACGTCGGAATCTATCGCTCGGACCGTCACTCGCTGATGATCCGGCGTTATCGGTGAAAACCTCATGACAAAGTTGCTGGCAATTGCCGTTCTGTCGGCGATCGCTCTATCGGCAGCGGCCCCATTTCAGGTGGGCGCCGCGCGAGTCTCGATTTTGCCGCGCGAACCGGTATGGCTGGGGGGATATGCGGCGCGCACCCATCCGTCCACCGGGGTGGCTGGCGGCTTGTGGGCCAAGGCGCTGGCGATTCGGGACGCGCACGGCGGGCGGGTGGTGATCGTCACCATGGACTTGTTGCGCGTGCCGGTTGCCGATATCGCGAGCGAGGTGAAGCGGCGTTACGGTCTGGAACGTTCGCAATTGCTCCTCAACTGCTCGCACGACCATTCCGCGCCATACCTGTGGGAAGGAGATCCGTTCACCGCGCTCTCGCCGGAAGAGTACGAGAAGTGCCACCGCTACACGGAGCGTCTGAACGCCGATCTGATCGAACTCGTCGGCGCCGCACTTGGGGACCTGGCGCCCGCCGCCATTCTCCACGCCACGGGGGAGGCCGGCTTTGCCGCAAATCGCCGCCTCCCGACGCCGACGGGATACCAGATCGACTACAACCCGGGCGGCCCGACCGATCACCGGGTGCCCGTCCTGAAGATGGTCGCCGCGGACGGGAAACTTCGCGCGGTGCTGTTCGGTTACGGATGTCACAACACCACGATAGGGCCGGCGAGTTATGCAGTCAGCGGCGACTATGCGGGGTATGCGCAGTCGGAACTCGAACGCGCGCATCCCGGCGCCACAGCTCTGTTCCTGCAGTTGTGCGCCGGCGATCAGGACCCCCATCCCCGCGGCGGCGTCGATGTGGCCGAGCGTCACGGCCGGGAGTTGGCCGCGGCGGTGGAGCACGCCATGGACGGGAAGCTCGAAAGCCTGCGCGGCCCGATTCGCACCGCATTCCAGACCGTCGAACTCGCCTTTGCGCCGCACACGCGGGAAACCTTCGAGAAGCGGCTGGACGATCCGAGCCGCGCCGTGGTTCGCAATGCCCGCGCCATGCTGAAGGAGTATGACGAGGGCCATCCCATTCGCACGCTTTCATACCCGGTTCAGGCGGTGCGGATCGGACCGGACCTGGCGTTGGTGGCCCTCGGCGGAGAGCCCGTGGTGGATTACGCGCTGCGTGCCCGGCGCGAGTTTCCGAACGCGATCGTGGCCGGCTATTCCAACAGGGTGAAGGGGTACATTCCCAGTAAGCGCGTACTGGCAGAGGGAGGATACGAAGGCGGCGAGAGCATGATCTACTATGGTCTGCCTGGGCCCTTCACTCCCGCCGTGGAAGACACCATCTTCGGCGCAATAGCAAGCACGCTGCGCACGGCCGGGAAATAGTTGTCAGGCGGCCTGGCAAGCCGCCCGCTGAGCGCTCATTCGCGCGCGTTCAGAGGCGGGTTGCCGGGGTGCTCATTGGGTCCGTGAACACCGGCATCTATGGAGGCTCGCAAGATGCCGTTGTGGCAGGATGGTATCCCAATGCCGCTTACTTTTCCCGCAACCGGACACCGGTGTTGATTGAGTCTCGCAAGATTCCGTTGTGGGGCAGGTTGTCAACCTGCGGCGGGTTTTAACCCGCCTGTGCGGCATTTGCACGCGGCCGACCAGGCCGATTGACAATCGGCCGCAGGTTGACAACCTGCCCCACATAAGGCGGCGGGGGCGCGACCGAAGTTCCGGCTGCCAAGTGAGATAGACCATCGATTCTTGTGGTCGCTCGTCGCTGGGGCCGGGCGGAAGAAACGCACGGCCCCAGCGTTCTAAACCACCGCTCTTACCAATAGAGGTGCCCGGAGAGCTGCAATTGCCGCGCGGTGTTCACATTGACGTTGGTATTGACGATACCCAGGCTGCTGGGACTGTACGAGTTGCCTGGAGTGTTGGTGGTATTGAAGGCGTCCACCTGGACGCGCAGGCGGAACCGGTCGTTGAAATGGAAGCTCTTGTTCAGGGACGAATCGAAGCTCCAGATGTTGGTTGCGGCGATGGGCTGGTTGATCCAGGGATGCAGGGCGCCGTAAGCGATCTGCTGCTTGGTGCCATTGGCCATCGTGAGGTTCACGTAGTTGGTGCCGTAGAGTCCATAGTTCGGATCGGTCGCCGAACTGAGCGACAGGTAATTCGCGGGGTAGGGCCACAAGGGGGCTTCGGCCGCCTGGTAGTCGGAGGGAACGCCCTCGATGCCGTTGGGCTTGCCGGTCTTGGCATCGACACTGTTGATCTGGTGGGCCGGAATGTAACCATTCCACATCAAGTACCCGGGAATACAACTGCCGCTGCGGCAATCCTGAATTGGGTACTTATGGCCGTAATACTGCGGTTTGACTCCGGTCGGATAGTTAGTGGTGGACAACAGGAAATAGTTGGTATGCCAGGTGCCCATGCCGGTCACCTGCCAGCCTCCCACTACCGCGTCCAACCACCGGCTCATGGAGCCGCCCAGTTTCCGGCCCCGTCCAAATGGCAGGTCCACCACCCAGTTCCACTTGATCTGCTGCTGCGGAACGGTGGTATCGCGTTGCAGTAAGAGAAGCTTCATGCGTTGAATGGTGTCGGTGGGGACGGCGCCGGCAGCGTAATACGAGGTTGGCAGCAGGGTGGAATCGGAGCTGTAGCCGTTGGCTCCGGCCTTGGCGATGTTAATCAGGTTATAGAACACCTGGAATCCGATTCCCTTATGCAAGCGGCGTTCGAGTTCCACCTGTGCCCCGTTGCCGTCGCTCCAACCGACCTTGGTGAATTCCTGAATCTCGCCGTATGGCAGCGTAGTGCTGCCCTGGATGTTGAGCGGGCGGATCGCGGCTGCGGCATAGGTGCCGGTGGGAACGACCGTATGCGTGTTAGTCTCCCACGCCCAGGTTGGAGTGGTGGCATTCAGGCTGTTCTCAATCTCCTGCTTGGCGGCGTGATTGCCGACGTAAGCGACGCGGATCAGGGTGTTCTTCAGAAACTCTTTCTCCAGCGTGAAATTCCAGTCGTACACCCGGGAGGTGGGCTGGTTCGGATCGAAGAAATACGTCTGGAAACTAGTGCCGCCGGGGGTGACACTGGTGGGATTGGTGAGGCTGATGGCGTCCGAACTGTTCTTGCCGGCGACAATCGTAGGCGTACTGACCAGGCCGTAGTTCTGTATGCCGTCGGGAGACTGGCTGGCCAGGGTCAGCATCGAATTCGTGTAAGAGGACTTAAACGGCGTGTCGGCGCGGAAGCTGTCGTTCCACTGGTACATAGGAACGGGGAAATAGTTGATGCTGAAACCGCTGCGGATAATGAAGCTCCGCCGGCCCTCGAACGCATGATAGGCAAAGCCGACGTGGGGCCCCAGGTCGTGCCAGTTGTTGTTCATCAGGCGGTGCGGCATGCCCGCCGCGGCGGCGGTCTCGAACTTGGCCCCGTAGCCTTGGAGCGTGGAAATCAAGGAGGGCGTGGTGGCGTTCGCCGCGTAGAGCGAGTCCAGGCCATTCGGCAGAACCACGGCCATGTTCTTGAGATCGAAACTCGTAAACATGTCGTACTTGTCCTTCGGGAACGGTGTTAGCTGCCACCGTACGCCCAGGTTCAGCATCAGCCGCGGGCCCACGCGGAAATCGTCCTGGAAATACAAAGCGTCCTCGTTCTCGCGCATGTAGTAGTTACTCTTCAGCAACGGGTAGGTATAATTCGCCTGTCCCAGGTAAAAGGCGGACCCGAGACTTCCGGTATTCAATACGGCGCTGCTGCGGTCCGGATACGCAGGGTTGTATTGCGCGGTGGTGATGGATGCAAAAGAGATGTAGCCCCCGGACTGGCTCTGCTGCGGCAGGTAGGTCAACTGGTTGTACCGCAGGTGCGCACCGAACTGGAGTTCGTGGCGGCCTTTGATCTTGGTGGCGTTGTCCTCCAGGATAAAGTAGGCGAACCGCTGGTTGTAGGCGTTCACCGATTGGAAATAGTAGTTGCCGTTGATGCCGCCGCCCACGCCGATCTGGTCGATAACGGGATACCCGATCTGGTCGTTGGGGTTCGGCAAGCCCAATTGCTTGGCGTAATTCGTACTGGGATCTCCGGTTGTTCCGGACAGCATCGTGTCGGTGGCGCTGAACATGAATTCGTTGAACAGGGTTGGCGAGAAAATGTGCGTCTCATGGATCGCCATGCTCTTGTTGGGGGCTTTCGTCTGTACGAAATTGTCGATCTTATCCAGCGTGGTCACACCCAGGCTATTGTTGTTCCGGTTGGATGTGGAATTGCTGACTCGTACGTAGAGCAGGTCCTTGTCGCTGAAACGCTGGTCGAAGCGCATGGCGAGGGTTCCCTGATTGTACACGTCCGGTGTGGGGCCGTAATAGTTCGAGGCCACCAGCGGGTTCACGTCCGGCAGCGTGGGCAGGGGCAGTATGGAGTAGAGGGATTTTGCCAGAGGGGACTCCAGGGACGGGTCGATCTTGTTGAGCACGCCGCCGTAATTGAACTGCTGGCGGAGGTGGGTCGTAGGGTCGGTGGTATACGGGTTGTAGAGATTCACTTTGGTGCCGCTGGCCGTCACCACACCCGAGAAGTCGCCGTCGCGCATCGCCTGGGTAGGTACCGAGAAACCCGTGATGTTACCCTGGCGCTGGCGGAACTCTTCGTAGGAAGCAAACCAGAACGTCCGATTTTTGCCGTTGTAAACCCCCGGAATATATACGGGGCCGCCAACAGTTCCTCCAAATTCGTTACGGACGTAGTGAGCGGCCGTATTGGTGGCATTGTCTCTAGCCCGCGCCACGCCGATCGACGAATTGCGATTGGTTTCGAACAACGTGCCGTGCACTTGATTGGTGCCTCCCTTGGTAGTCATGATGATGGAGGTCTGCCGCGTGTACTTAGCCGATGCGGCATTCACCGTGACACGAAACTCCTGGATACTGTCCAGGCTGGGCTGCCGGGTAATGGTCCCGCCGTTAAGTTCGTCGGTCAGGGGCGCGCCGTCCAGGATCATGTCGTGGGTGCCCTGGCGGACGCCGTAGGCGCGGGTGCCGCTCATGCCGGGTACGGTGTTCAGGAGGAGCGAAACATTGCGGCCGTTGATGGGCAATTCGTCGATCCTCGCGCGTTCCAGCGTGTGGCCCAGTTCGGGAGTGTCGGTGGTCAGCATGGGAGTGACGTCTTCCACTTTGACGTTGGTCACCGTTCCCGCGGGAAGCAGGGTCACATCCACGTCCGCGGATTCCTGTACGTTGACGGTCACGGTAGCTTCGAAGCGGTTCATGCCCGCGAAGTCCACGGCGATCTTGTAGGGACCGGGCACCACGGACGGGAAAACGTACAGGCCGACATGGTTGGTGGTGGTCCTGAGGTCCACGTTGGTATCGGTATTCGTGAGGACTACGTTGGCATTCGGAATCACGGCCTTGGTCTGGTCGTGGACCTCGCCGCGCACGCTCCCGTTACTCGATTGGCACCATGCAACGACGGTGCCGAGCGCTAGCGCTGCCACTGCGAGGCGTGCTACGCGCGTCAGAAGGCGGTTTCCCATAGAATTGCGATCTCCATTCCATACCGGCTCAACGCATCGCCACGCCCGCCGCGGCCGGATCGGGCAGCGCGCGCGTGTTGCGATAGTTGGCACGAATCTCCGCTACGCGAGTGGCCTTGTCCAGCCAATAGAGCAACTCGCGGTCGTAAAGGCCCAGCATGCCGTTCAGCAGGTAGGGCCGGTTTACCGAAAGCCACAGCTCCCGGTACTGGTTTTTCATTTCGCCGGCCTCGTCCCGAAGATCCTGAACGAGTCCATTGACATCGCTGATATTGAGAAGGTCGTAGTTCGCGCGGTGCGTATCCCCCTGGTTTTCCCAGGCATCGCGATAGAGAGACTGGATCTGAGCGGCAAACTGCACCTTCATCCCAAACCAGTCCAAGCGGCGCGCTCCGAAGTTCAGAAACTCGAGTGCCTCCGGATGCAGCCGGCATTGCGGCCGGGCCGCCACAATGGCCGTTAGCGCCTCTTCGGAGAGCAAGCGGATGCGCCGGGCTTGCGGTTGTACGCGAGCATACAGTTTGGCGCCTCGCTCGCTATACGGGTCGAGCCACAGATACTCGTTGGCGGCGTCCACGAAGCCGGCGTCGCGCATGGCTCGATGCACTTCTCCCAATTTCCGGACCGCTCCCGAAATCGCCGTTCCCGGTGCGCGGTGAAAGGCCCAATCGAAGGATTCGTCGAAGCGTTCCCGCGGATAGTCGGTGCCGTCCCAGGCGGCCGCGGCGGAGTAAATCACCGGATACCAGGACGTATCGAAGAGCGACTCGCCATCGTCGAACCACGCGGTATTGAGCATGCCCAGCGCACCCTGCCGGCCGCCTTCGGCCACAAAGCGGCCGATATTCGTCACCGCCTTGGCAAAATCCGGTACCGGTTTGCTCCAGTTATTTACGCTGGGGCATACCACGACATCCAACCCGGCCTTGCGAAATGGCGCAATGTAGTCGGCGAAGCGTTCGTCCGGTTCGTAGGTCCATGTGGCGGCGATCATGTCCTTCGGAAGCTGCGCAATCAGCGCCGGCGTCTTCAGTGCGATGTCGCCCCAAAACAGCGTGCGGCGGCCGCGCTTGCGAAGCATCTCCGCCACGCGCGTCATGTGGTCCACCCACAGCTTGGTTTCGCCACCGCTCGCCACCGCCTCGCGGTTGACTCCCTTACCGAGGTCCCAGGTTTCGTCGCCGCCGGCATGGAAGAGCGAGCCGGGAAACAGCGCGGTGAGTTCCTCGACGGCGCCTTCGATCCAGCGGTACACGGCAGGGTCCCCCGCCGTCAGCGTGGTCCCGTGAGGAACCTCGCCCAAGTCCGTGTAGATCTCATGTTTGAGCAGATGGTGCAGATGGCCGAAGGTCTGCTGCTGCGGCAGAAGCGCGACGTGGTGCCGGGCGGCGAAATCCACCAGCCGGCCGATGGCGGCGGCATCCAGTTCCGCGTCTTTGGGGACCAGCAGCGGAGAGGCGCGAAACGCCACCAGGTGCTGCATGTAGAACGACACCACATTCAGCTTGTACTCCGCCGCGGTCCGGATGATGTTCCGCATCTGCGCTTCGGTGGGAACCGCGCCTTGGCCGAGGTCCACGGACAAACCCCGGAATGACAACTCGGGCCAATCCCGAATGTCGCCCGCAGAGAACGCGATCCCCCCGCGGGCCGGCCGCATGAGCTGGCGGAGGGTTTGAGTTCCATAGTAGAGCCCTGGCGCGTCCCGTGCCACGACCAATACACCCGTTTCGCCGATATGGACGAGGTAGGATTCCGGCCGCTCGGGCACGGCGTTCGACAGCCCTGCGGCAGTCAGCTCCCGGTCCACGCCGGACTGGCCGGGCCGGCCTATCAAAATGTGCGGGCCGGCTGCCGTAGCCACATTCGACGTCGCGGTGGCCCCGTCGAGCTCGATTTCTCCGACAAGCGCTTGGGCCGCGAACCGGTCCGCGGGATTCTCGGAGCCGATCGCGATGCGCACCGGCGCGGCCAACACGACCTGACGTCCCGAATCCTTCCACTCCTTGACAGGAGGCAGGATTGGAGGACCAGCTATCGCCGAAGCAGCAAATGCGATCGCGAAGCCAGCGAGGAACCGCACTCGATCCATTTGAGATCCGTCCTTCCGCCCGGCAGCGTGGCTGTAAGCCATCGCAGAAGCCGCTGCCCCGAAGCAAATGCTATATATCTCTTGCAGGACGATAGCATGTTTCGGGGACCATCGTCAATCCTTTTCTGTCGCAGCTTTCCATCGCGAGAACGGGTGGAGGAGCATAATGGCCGCCTTTGCCGGCCTCGACGTACGCTATATAGCTTTGGCGCTTGGGCTCGGGGAGGGCTTGAGACCGCCTTCGGATGGACACACTGCATTTGAGCGGATGGATGGCCGGCGGGTTTCTCCCCGCCAATTGGTCCGATTCCCTTCGGGGGGCGGCGTTGCCCGCGGCGCCATCCGTTTCGGGTGAAATCGAAGACGGTCGCCCAATCCACGTGGCGCCGCGTGTTGAACTTGAGGACATGGCGAAGCGGGCGTCGCCGATGTCGCTCTAGGGTAAGCTGGAATGTGGCGGGTACGAAGCGAGTAAAGCGGCCGGCGGAACGCAGGCGTTGAAGGATCGACGGCAAGGATAGATCATGAACAGTCGCGGGGCGGTTACAAGGGCCGTCGTTCGGCGCACTCACACGTACTGCATCCATTTAATACTCTCCGGGGTTCTGATAGCCTTGTCGGCGGCGCAGGCGACCGCTCAAACGCCGGCGCCCGCGGCTCCGCCGAAGTATGATGGTTGGGCCTTCACTGCTTTCGCCGACGGCTACATTACGTACAACGGCAACAATCCGGCTTCGGGCGCTAACCAGCTCTACAACTTCAACACCCAAAAGGGGCAGCCGGAGCTCAACCTGGCGGAGATCGGGATCGACAAGTCCGACCGGGTTTTCGGCCTGCACTTCGACGCGGGTCTGGGCGAGACGATGCGTCTGATTCACGCCTTCGATCCCGCGACTATCGATCACAAGGCGCTGCGCTATTTCGAGCAGGCCTACGCGATCGTCAAGCCCGGCCACACGCACGGCGCGGAGTTCGACTTCGGGCAGTTCGACTCCTCCGCGGGCGCCGAGTTGATTCAGCCCGGCTCCAACTGGAACTACTCGCGCTCGCTGCTGTTCGCCTGGGCGATTCCGGCCTATCACTTCGGTTTCAAGTCCACCGTGCCCATCACCAAGGACTTTAGCGCCGGCTTCCAACTGGTCAACGCCTGGAACACGGTCTGGGGCAATAACGACCTGAAGAACATCGGCATCGTCAGCGCGCTCACCAGGCCCAAGTACGTCTGGTCGGTGAATTACTACGAAGGCCCGAACCACATGGGGACTGCTGCCGGCAAGCGCAACCTCTTTGATACGACGGCGACGTTCACGCCTAACGGCAAGATCAATGCGTATGTCAATCTGGACTACGGCCAGGACAACCGCATCGCACCGGCCAAGGGGCACGACCGTTGGGGAGGCATCGCCGGCGCGGCGCGCTACCAAGCGTACAAGAGGATCGCCTTCGCGTCCCGCCTCGAGTGGTACGGCGATCGGACCGGCTTCACCACCGGCCTTAAGCAGAACCTGAAAGAGGTCACCATAACCGGCGAGTACAAGCGCAACAACCACATCCTGACCCGCTTGGAATACCGCCACGACTGGTCCGACAAACCGTTCTACGACGTGGGTTCCAAGACCGCCGCGAAAACGTACCTGGATACGGTCACACTGGGCGTGATCGTATCGGTGGGACCTTACAAATAGAGCGCCGGCTGAAGATCTTCGGGCGCGTGGAAAGACGAGACCGCTTCGGCTTGCCGCATCAGACTGCCGGACAGGCGTGTTATATAATCGGCTAAGTCACTTAGAGGACAACGGGTCGGGACGTCCACAATCGATGACACGCACGGTAGAGCCCGAACTGATGACGGAACACGACCAGGCGGCGGCCTACGCGGCTGCCGATTTCTCGGAAGTCAACCAACCCATTGCCGCCTGGTTTCAAGCCCGATTTCCAACGCTCGCTCCCGGCGCCCGCTTGCTCGATATCGGTTGCGGAACCGCCGACATGACCATCCGCCTGGTTCACGCGTATCCCGGAATCGCCGCACTCGGCATCGATGGTTCCGAAGCCATGCTGTCATTCGGACGGGACCTCGTGAACACGGCCGGATTGACATCGCGCATCGTTCTGGAGCGCCGGTATTTTCCGGACGCCGCAATGGAAAACGCGGGCTTCGACGCCGTAACCGCGAGTAATCTACTGCATCATGTATCCGATACCGTCTCTTTCTGGCGAGCCGTGCCCCGGTGCGTCAAAACGGGTGCACCCATATTAGTAGCCGATCTGCGCCGCCCGCCGGATCCGGACGCCGCCCGCCGGCTGGTGGAACAATACGCGTGGCGGGCGATGCCTCCTTTGCGGCGCGATTTCCTGAACTCGCTGCATGCCGCTTATACGGCCGGGGAAGTCCAGCAGCAGTTGCGCGAGGCCGGGTTGCGGGGCTTCACGGTGGAAGAGGCGGGTCCGCTGCACCTGTTTGTGTGGGGACACGGAGTTTGACACCCGAGAGCCTATCGCCGGCGAAGCGCGCCTTGATCGAGATCAGGGAACTGCGGGGGCAGTTGGATGCCGCCCGGCGCCAGAGAAATGTGCCAGTGGCTATTGTCGGCATGGCGTGCCGCTATCCCGGCGCGCAAGACATAGGTGAATTTTGGGACCTGCTGGTAAACGGCCGCGACGCCATCACCGAAACCCCCAGGTCGCGGTGGGATGTGGATGCAGTTTACGATCCCGACCCCTCGGCGCCCGGCAAGATGTCGAGCCGCAAAGGCGGCTTCCTCCCGCACCTTGAGGAATTCGACGCCGCCTTTTTCGGCATCACGCCGCGCGAAGCGCCGTATGTCGATCCACGGCAGCGGCTCATGCTGGAAATCGCCTGGGAGGCGCTGGAGGACGCCGGAATTCCGCCAGGCAGTCTTTCGGGCAGCCAGACGGGAGTTTTCCTGGCGACGCTGACCTCCGATTACGGCGACATCCTGATGCGCGATCTGCGGCGCGCGGAGGCCTATTCCGGCCCGGGCACGGCGACTTGCGTCATCGCCAATCGCATTTCGTATTTTCTGGATCTTCACGGGCCCAGCATAACGCTGGATACGGCCTGTTCGGGATCGCTGATCGCGCTGCACATGGCATGCGAGAGTCTGCGCGCCGGAGAATGTTCACTGGCGCTGGCCGGGGGCGTGAGCGTCAACCTGCTGGCGCGCAGCAACGTCTTCTTCACCAAGGCCGGAGCGCTTTCGCCCGACGGACGATGCAACACGTTCGACGAGCGCGCCAATGGCATGATCCGCAGCGACGGCGCCGGCATGCTGGCGCTCAAACTGCTTCCGGAGGCGCTGGCGGCGGGCGACCCGATCGTGGCCGTGATCCGCGGCAGCGCCACCAACCACAATGGCCGCAGCAACGGCATCATGGCGCCGAATGGCGGGGCGCAGAGCGCGGTGCTGCGGGAAGCGTACCGCCGCGCCGGAATTTCGCCCGCCGACGTGCAGTACGTTGAAGCGCACGGCACGGGCACGCGCCTGGGCGATCCGATTGAAGTGCGGGCTCTGGGGGAAGTGCTCGCGCCGGGCCGCGCAGCCGGGCAGATATGCGTCCTCGGATCGGTAAAGACCAACATCGGCCACTCCGAACCGGCCGCGGGCGTGGCGGGCATCATCGCGGCATCGCTCGCCATACGGAATGCCGTGCTGCCTCCAACGGTCCATTTCGAGCGGCCCAATCCATTGATTCCCTTTGACGAGTTGCCGTTCGAAGTGCGCCGTCAGGCGGGACCGTGGCCGCACGCGCGGGCGCCGCGGATCGCGGCAGTCAGCGGATTCGGATTCGGCGGAAGCAACGCTCACGTGGTACTGGCATCCGCTCCAGGGGACCGGCCGGAGCCTCCACGAATCGAGCCGCCGTACCTGTTGCCGGTTTCCGCGCGATCCCGGGAGGCATTGCGCGCGCTGGCCGCCAGGTACCGCGACCGGCTGGGTTCGGAACCGGCTCCCGATGCCGTTTGCTATACAGCCGCCGCGCGGCGCAGCCATCACGGATTCCGGTTGGCCGTCACAGGCGATTCGGTTGGCGATCTGCAACGGAATCTCGATCGGTGGCTCAGCGGCGCGGCGGGTTCCCTAAACGGGCCGGATGATGGGCGGCTCGCCTTAATTTTCTCCGGACAGGGTTCACACTGGCCAGGGATGGGCCGCGGCGCGTACACACGCTATGCGGTGTTCCGCGAATCCCTGGACCGATCCAGCGTACTTTTTGCCGCATTCACCGGCTGGTCGCTGGTCGAGGAACTTGGGAAAGCGGAAGGCGAGTCGCGGCTCAACCACACCGATTTCGCGCAGCCGGCGATCTTCGCCGTTCAGGTGGCACTGGCGGCGTTGTGGCGGTCGTGGGGGATCGTCCCCGATGTTGTGGTTGGCCACAGCCTGGGCGAAGTGGCCGCCGCGGTCGCCGCCGGAACGCTCTGGCTCGAAGACGGCGTTCGCGTGGTCTACCAACGCAGCCGCCTGATGAAGAAGGTGGCGGGCAAGGGCATGACCGCGGTGGTCGGACTGCCGCTCGATAGGGCGGCCGAAGCGATCCGCGGGCGCGAGGACCGCTTGGCGGTCGCGGGAAGCAATGGACCGGCCAGCAGCGTGCTCTCGGGCGATCCCGAAACGCTCGGCGGCGTGCTGCGGGCGTTGGAGGCCAAGGGCGTTTTCTGCCGCGCGGTGGCGGGCGTGGATATCGCATTCCACTCGCCGCAAATGGACCCGCTCAAAGAGGAGCTGATCGCGTCGCTGCAGGGTTTGACGCCGCGGACGGCGGCCGTCCCGATGGTTTCGACGGTCACCGGGCAAGCCATCGATGGCCGGTCGCTCGACGCCGCGTATTGGGGACGCAATCTGCGCGAGCCGTTCCTTTTCGCGCCGGCCATGGCGCGGATTCTCAGCGAAGGATGCACGGCGGCGTTGGAAGTGGCGCCGCATCCGGTACTCTCGTCGGCCATTCTGCAGAGCGCGCGGCAAGCGGCGGCGAACCTGAAAGTGCTGCCGTCGCTGCGGCGCAATGAGAACGAGATCGCGACGCTTTTCGGTTCGTTGGGCGCCCTGTATGAACTGGGGCGCGAGGTGGACTGGCGCGGCGTCTACCCTTGCGGCGGGCCGGTGACGAGTCTGCCACATTATCCGTGGCAGCGCGAGCGGTACTGGCTGGATCAACTGCCGGGAGGCGAACCCGACGAGCAGTCGGCGAGCGTTTCGGGGTCGCATCCTCTGTTAGGGCAGAGGGTGGAACCGGCCATCGGCGGCGGCGCGCGCATGTACGTTTGGGAATTGGATCTCAGCCCGAATCGTCCGGCATATCTGGCGGACCATCGGGTGATGGGCGAAGTCGTCCTGCCCGCATCGGCGTGTCTGGAAATGGCGCTGGCCGCATTTCGCGAGGTATCGGGAGGCGGGGCCGCGGCGGCCGATGTGGTGTTCGAAAGGCCGCTGCGGCTATCGGAGAGCGGCCCCACGCGGGTTCAAGTTACGGTCACCGTCCGCGCCGGAGAGTCCGAGTTCGCGCTCTACAGCCGCGCCGGAGAGTGGAAGCGCGCGGCGTACGGCAAGCTCGAGAGCGGCGGCATGGGGAAGCGGGCGGATCTCGCGGCGATTCGCCAACGCTGCGCGGAAGCGGTCGCAGTGGACGCCCACTACGAGGTGTTGGGCGCGGCCGGTTTGGAGTACGGCCCCGGATTCCGGCTGATTCGCCAACTGTGGCGCGGCGGCAAAGAGGCGCTGGCGCACATTCGCCTCGCCACGGAAACCGCCGATGGCCGCTATCTGATGCACCCGGCCATGCTGGACGCGGCGTTTCAGGCGGCGGCTGCGATGGTTCCCGCCGACGGTTCCCCGTCCTATCTTCCGTCGGGCATCGGCGCGTGGCAGGTGTTCGGCGCGCCGGGAGATACCGTCTGGGCGCATGCCACGCTGCGCGGCGAGCCGGGAGACGCATCGCTCGAAGTCGATATCGAATTATTGGACGATAGCGGCGCGCAGGTAGGAAAGGTCGCGGGGCTGCGCCTGAGCCGCATGAGCGCGAGGCGCGGGAAGAGCCTGGACGACAGCTTGCTCGAAATCCGTTGGGAGCCACGCCCGCTCGATCGGGAATCGCCGGGGCGCGCACCGGGGCGCTGGCTGATTCTGGGCGGGCAGGCAGGCCTGGCCGATGAGTTGGCGTCGCGGCTTGCCGGGTTTGGACACGAAGCCGTAGTGGCGCGGGCGGGCGAGAGTTTGCGTCCCGAGAGCCCCGAAGACATGCGCCGGCTGGTCGCGTCGGCGGGTCCGCTGCTGGGGGCGGTGCACCTGTGGTCGCTCGATGCGCGGCCGGCGGGCGGTGGCGGCGCATTGGAAGAAGCCATGATTCTGGGTTGCGGCAGCGCCTTGCATCTTGCCCAGGCGATGATCGAGACCTCGCCCGAGGCCGGCCTCTGGCTGGTGACACGCGGCGCCCAGGCCGTCCGCCGGGAACCGCTGGCGGTGGAACAGAGCGCCATCTGGGGTCTGGGCCTGGTGATGGGACAAGAGCACCCGGACTTGCGCGGGGCCTGCGTGGATCTGGATCCGGACCATCCAAACGATGCGGCCGCAATCCTGCTGAACGAGATTCTGCTGCGCAACGGGGAGGATCGCATCGCTTGGCGCGATGGAATCCGGTACGCCGCGCGCCTGGTCCGGTCCGCGGCGGCGATTTCGCAGCGTGCGCCGGCGGCATTTCCGCCGGACCGCTCGATTCTGATCACGGGCGGATTCGGCGCCTTGGGCCTGGAAACCGCGCGAATGCTGGTTAGCCAAGGCACGCGCCATCTGATCCTGGCCGGCCGCGCGGGTTCCGCCGGCAAAGAGCGTGCGCTGAGCGAACTGGAAGCCGCGGGCGCGCACGTGCTGGCAGTGAGGGCGGACGTCTCGTCGGCTTCCGATGTGGCGCGTATGTTCCAGGAAATCGCGGAGAAAATGCCGCCGCTCGGGGGGGTGATCCACGCCGCCGGAGTGCTGGATGACGGCGTGGTAGCGCAGCAATCGCTCAGGCGCCTGCGAAAAGCCATGGATCCCAAAGTCCTGGGCGCGTGGAATCTGCACCAACATACCAGGGATTTGCCTCTCGACTTCTTCATCGAGTTTTCCTCGGCTGCGTCGCTGGTGGGATCTCCCGGTCAGGCCAACTACGCGGCGGGGAACGCGTTTCTGGACGCGCTGGCCCATCACCGGAGCGCGCTCGGGTTGCCCGCGCTGAGCGTCAATTGGGGCGCATGGGGGGGCGGGATGGCCGAAACGGCCGCGGCGCGGCGGCGGCAGGAATCGAACGGTGTGGAAGAGATCGAGCCGTCGCGCGGACTGGACCTTCTTGCCCGGATGTTGGGCGGCGGCGGCGCTCCGCAGATCGGCGTCTTCCCGGTGAACTGGTCCAAGTTCGGCGCCCAGTTTTATCGCGGCATTCCACCGCTTCTGGAGCATCTGCCGACAGCCGTACCGGCGCCGGCGCCTGCGCCCACCTCGGCTTCCGGGACAACGCCGCGCCGCTGGGATACGATGCCGCAGACCGAGCGGGAGCCCGGACTGAAGGCATTCCTGCGCGGTGAATTGGCCGCGGTTCTCGGCATGGTGGATGCGACGCGGGTTCCTACCAAGCAAGGCTTTTTCGAGATCGGCATGGATTCGCTCATGACGGTGGAACTGGTCCACCGGCTGGAAGCTAACTTGGGAATCAAACTGCCGGCCAACCTGGCCATCGATTATCCGAATGTCGAAGCGCTGGCGGGTTACCTGTCGAGCCGCTTGGGCGCGGCCCCTCCGCACGGCGCGGCCGCCCTTCCAGCAGAGGACCTGGACATGCTCCCCACCTCGGAACTTGCCCGTTTGCTCGCCAGCGAACTGGAGACCGATTAACTCCCGGCGCATTATCGAGGCGAGTTATGTGGACCGGGGAACTGCTGGTTGTGAGGTTATGGGCTCCATGGTACGATAACGTAACTCAAGGATTTGTTTGCACTTGAAGCCACTTTGTACCTGAATCGTAGTTCGCCAGAGGACACCACGTGCACGTAGTTCAGGTTCTCTTGCGCGAGTCTCCGGACGCATGGAGGCGCGCACTGATCGTCGCGGGAATCGCGGGAGTCGGCAACGCGGCTATCCTGGGAATCATCAACCGCAGCGCTTCGCTGGCTTCGGCGGATAGCAGCCTGCTGAATTTTCGGCTGCTCTTGCTCTTCGGGTTGTGCATGCTGGCGTTTTTTCTGGGGAAACGCTACGCGCTCATCCAGTCCTCCGTAGTAGTGGAGCAAATGGTCAAGGACCGGCTGATCCGCGTCTCCGATAAGATCCGCCATACGGAATTGGAACTTGTTGAGAACCTGGGACACGGTGAACTGTTCACCAAACTCTGCCAGGATACCAGCCTGATTTCACAATCCGGACTGATCTTAGTGAACGCCGCTCAGCAGTCGCTGGTGCTGCTGTTCTGTCTGTGCTACATCGCGTTCCTCTCGTTCCCGGCATTCGCGGTGACGATAGGTACGATCGCGGTCGGCGTAGTAATCTACTTTCAGCATGCCGAGAGCGCGCAGGGGCTGTTGCTTCGGCTCAAGGAAAAGGAATCGCGACTGGTAGATGCGCTGGATCACATGATCGACGGATTCAAGGAAATCCGGTTGAATCGAAAGAAAAGCGATGCGGTATTCAGTGAGTTCACGGAGTTATCGGAAGCGGTGCGCTCGCTGAAGATCGATACGCAGATCGGCTTTCTGATCGATATCATGTTCTCCGACGTATTCTTCTACTCGCTGCTGGCCATGGTGGTCTTCCTGCTGCCGCGCTTCAACCACACCACCGGCGCTACCGTGCTGATGACGACGGCGGCGATTCTCTTCATCATGGGCCCATTGCAACTGGTAGTGCAGGCGGCGCCGGTGTTTCAGAGGGCCAAGGCGGCGATCACCAACCTGGCGGCTTTGGAAGACAAACTCGACCGCGCCAGCACCAGCGGCAAAGGGCCCATCGACCCGAGATGGCAAGGGTTTGAGAAGATCGCCATCGATGCCGTGGTTTTCACGTACGCGGAGCGGGATGGCGTCAGTGGGGCCTTCTCGGTAGGGCCGTTGAGTATGCAGATCCGCCGCGGCGAGACGCTCTTCGTCGTGGGCGGCAACGGGAGCGGCAAGACTACTGTGCTGAAGCTGCTGACGGGCCTGTATTTTCCGCACGGTGGCTCCATCAAAGTGGATCGCGAGGTGGTGACACGCACCAATGTGCAGAACTACCGCGAGCTGTTTTCCACCGTCTTCTCGCAATTTCATCTATTCGACCGGCTCTACGGCATGGAGGACGCCGATCCCCAGTCGGTACAGGCGGTCCTCGAAGAAATGCAACTCTCGGAGAAAACGCGCTTCGAGGCGGGACGTTTCACGGACATCAATCTATCGACCGGCCAGCGCAAACGTTTGGCGCTGGCGGTGACGCTACTGGAGAACAAGGAGATCCTGGTCTTCGACGAATGGGCCGCCGATCAGGATCCGCACTTCCGAAGGTACTTTTATGAAGTGGTGCTCAAGCGGCTCAAAGAGGAAGGAAAGACAGTGATCGCGGTGACTCACGACGAACGCTTCTGGAAGCACGCCGACCGCGTCATAAAAATGGAGTACGGCTCCATCGTGGAAAATGCCGGAATCGCCTAATCCAGCCGACAGCGGCGAAACGGGGGCGCCAGACGCGCCGGGCGCCGGTGGTGCGCCGGATTTGGGGCAAGGCCTTGGGATTGTCAACCCTGGGGAAGGGTGGCGGATGAAAAGAATTTACGAGTGGTTCTCCGGAGTACACCGGGGACTTTGGGCTTTCGGAAAGAGACACCTCCCGTTCGTGCTTGTCCTGGCGTTTATCGCGCTATTTCTGCTGGCCTATTTCTATAACGACATCGTGGTGACCATTCACCCGGGAGAACTCGGCGTGATGTGGAGTATGCTGGGCGGCGGCACGGTAGTCCACACGGTTTACCGGGAAGGTCTCCACCTTGTCATGCCATTCGACCAGATGTATATCTACAACACCCGAAAGCAGCGAGTCGCCGACTCGATCGACGTGTTGACCGTGGATGGACTGACGATGCACGTGGAGTACTCGGTGCGTTACTTCCCCAATCCCGACCTGCTGCCGCTGCTGCACCAGAGGGTGGGTCCCGACTACCTCAACGTGGTGGTGCGGCCCGAGGTGCGGTCGGTGATCCGGACAATATTCGGACAGTATAAGCCGGAGGAAATTTACACGTCGCAGAAGGCCATCCAGGAACACGTTTCCGTATTGGCCAAGGTCAGAATGGAAGCTCGCTTTATCTCGATCGACGACGTGCCGATCGAGCGTATTTCTCTGCCCAGTACCGTCGCCCAGGCAATCGAGGCTAAGCTGGCGCAACAGCAATTGGACGAAGAGTACGTATACCGGATCGAGGTGGCCACTAAGGAAGCGGAGCGGAAACGCATCGAGGCCGGCGGGCAGAAGGCTTACAACGATCTGATGAGCCAGAGCCTGACTCCATCGCTGCTGGAGTGGAAGGGCATTCAGGCAACCGAGGAACTGGCCAAATCTCCGAACACAAAGGTGGTCATCGTGGGCGGCGGCAAGAACGGTTTGCCCGTGATTCTCGGGAAGGATTAGCGGAATGAGGAAGATCATCCTGGTTGTCGCCAACCTTCTGCTACTCCTGTTTATCGTGACCCACTGGGTGTCTTTGCGGCAATACAGCGCGATCAGAAGTTGGATGAGCAGCCGCCCGTCCGGCGAAATCCTGGTTGGCGTGGCGTGGCCGTTTGCCGCCAATCAGGATGGCATGGACGAAGGGCTTAGACTGGCGCAGGAGGAGATCAACGCCAAGGGATTGCTGGGGAAGCGCATCCGCCTGGAAATGCGCGACGATCGCATGGACCGCGAAGAATCCAGGACAATCGCGATCGATTTCGCGCGTAACCCTCGGATGGTGGCGACGATCGGCTATTACGACGACAAGTTCGCTGTGCGGGCCTCCGCGATCTTCGAAGAGGGCCACTTACTGCACATCGTGGCGGGCGCCAATAACTCCTATATGACATCCCATGGCTTCCGATATCTGATCCGCTCGGTACTTTCTAATACCAAGATCGGGAACAGCCTGGCCCGCATGTGTACAGGACTTGGATACCGCAACTACGCGATAATCTATGAGGAGGGTGCGTTCGGAGAGGATCTCGCATTTGAGACCGGGAGGGAGTTGGACTCGCTGGACCGGCGCATTACCTATGCCTCGTCATACGTTCCGGGGACCATCGATTTCCGCGATACCGTCGATGAGCTCAGAGCAATCGAGGCCGACGTCATCCTCTTCCTGGGGTTCGAGGCCGAGAGTGCGCAGTTCATCAAGGCGGCGCGCGGCATGGGTCTGAAAACGCCGATCGTCGGGGCGTTCAGCGACACACCCGAAATGCACGCCGTCGCGGGTCAGGCGTTGGAAGGGGTGATGTTCTACGAAATCTATGACCCGGATTCGCCGACGCCCGAGAACCGCGCCTTCGTCGCCAGGTACCGCCAACGGTTCGGCAAAGATCCGGAGGCCTACGCCCCGCAAGGGTACGACGCGCTGCGAATTCTAGCCAAGGCAATTGAAACTACGGGTTCCACCAATCCGCTGGACCTGGCCTACGCGATTCGTTGCATGGACCGCTGGGAAGGCGCCAACGGTTCCTACAAGTTCGATCCCACCGGTGAATTGGAAGACAAAAGAATCTACTTGAAAGTGTACCGCGGGGGCAAGCCCGTGGTTTTCGAAACCAGCAAACCAGCCGATCCGGCCACTGCTCCCGCGAGCGGTCCATCGCCTGTTTCTAACTGACAGTGGATAAGAGAATGACCCACTATATAATTATAATTTCGTGGTTCGTGGGCAGTTTGATCATTGCCCTATTCGGCTCCAGATTCCGGTTTGGATTTTGGGGATACTTTTTTGGGTCGATCCTGCTGACGCCGATTGTCGGCTTGCTGCTATTACTGGCAGCCGTTCCGCCTAGTTCCAAGAAGCCCTAGGGAGCGTGGCGCGCACCGTCCACCCGGGGTGGAATTCCAGCTACGCCGGGAACGCAAGGGGCCCAAGATAGCGTCATACGTGTAACTCACTTGCAAATGGGGGAAGTCCCCTAGGTATCCGTTCCCATTTTGTGCTATCTAGCCGGATGAGTGGAGTGTACAATGCAATGGGGGAGTCTTTAGCCTGGAAGCTACGAGAGATCTATGCCTGGACGCAGGATGCCGAAATTCAAGAAACCGAACTTGAGAAAGCCGGCAGATCTACTGCCGGCCACGTTTAAGGATAGCGCGCCCACGAAGCCAGCCAAATTTGTGGAAATCAGTCGAGAAGAATTGCCCACCGCAATACTAAACCAAACAGGAGAGAACACCGTGCCCGATACGCAAACTCAAGCCACCGAAACACCGGTAGCCGAGGCCCCGGCCACCCCGGTAAACGCCACCAGCGAAATCAATCGATTGAAGGCGGATATTGTTATCACGCGGCATGTGGCCGTGGCGGCGGGCGCTGGATTCATTCCGGTGCCGATCGTCGATTTCGCCGCCGTCACCGGCGTGCAACTCAGCATGCTCGCGCTGATCTGCGACATCTATAAACAGCCGTTTTCGAAGGAAGCGGCCAAGAGCATCGTCGCTTCCCTTGCGGGAGGAGCGATCGCTGGCGGCGAAGCCAGTTCCATGGGGATCGCCAGCCGGCTGAAATTCATCCCCGTGCTCGGTACGGTAGTCTCCTGGCTGGTAACTCCGGCTCTGGCGGCCGCCACCACGTACGCCATCGGTAAGGTATTCGTTCACCATCTGGACACCGGCGGCAGCATTCTCACCTTCGAAGCCAGAAAGATGAAGGAATACATGGAGAAGGCTCTGGCCGAAGGAAAGAAACTGGTGCCGCATTGGGGCACGCGGGCCCCTGCAGCGGCATCTCCCGACCCAGCCCCATCGGTCTGAGGGACTGTCGGATACAAACCCATTCATTGGCCGGCCACCGTTCCGCCACGGCCGCGGTTCGGTGAGCGTGTTGTTCGCGCGCGCCGGCCTCCCGGCGGAAAGGTTAATTAGATGATCGGTAATAAGGTAGCGGTGTCGGTGTGTTTGGCGTGTTGGACGGTTTCGCTTTCCGCTGCGACATCCGACGATCAGAATCCTTCCAACCCGCAGCCGGCGCTGGCAGCGGGCGCGCAGCCGGCTCCCTCTGCCGGCGCGCCGCAAGCGCCCAAGAAGCGCGCGCTCGGCGCCTGGTGGCAGAAGAGCGCCATGGAGTACGATCCCTTGCCCGCTCAGTGGCTCTTCCATGCCGACGGAACGATCTCGTATATGAACGCGTCGGGAAACACTAGCGGGAGCGTCCTCAATGTTTCCGCTAGCGCCGACCTCCGGAAGTCCCGCTTCACCAGTCACTCGTTTGCTCAGGAGGGCCGTAACATCATGGTGTACGGTTTCACGCGGAGCTCGGTGAACTACGTGGAACGGACGCTCCGTGAACAAGTGGATTGCGACCTCCGGTGGTATGTGAAGCTGGTCGCGGGCATTGAGGATTACCGGAACACCCTCATCTTCATGGATAAGCGGCTGAACGCGTACGGCGGCGTAGGGGGGACTCTGTTCCGGAGCGCCAAACAGCAGATCACTCTTACCACCGCCGTTGGACACGCGGACTTCACCTTCGATCGCGCCCAGATGTTGCGCGTCAATCCGCGCCAGATCGGGGTCATCGATACCAGCCCGAGTTCGAATGGCGGCCTTGCCATGCAGACCTGGCGGTGGAACGTCTCGCCCCGGTTCACCTTTAATGAAGATGCCAGTTATATGAAGTACGTCGATACCGATCTGGGCTACCGCTGGACCATCAACTTGAACGGAAATGTTCCCATCAACAAGCGTTTATCCTTCAATACGACGTATCGCATAAAGGAGGAGACCAACAGCATCATCAAGGCGCTGGGGGTATTTCCGCAGGACCGCACCTTCCTGATGGGCATCAAGGTATCGATCTGAAAGGGCGGTGACGGGATGAAAGCGCTGATTCTGGCTGGGGGACGGGGCGCACGGCTGGAGGCCCGCTCGGCCGAGTGCAACAAGTGCATGATTGAGTTTGCCGGCAAGCCGCTCATCGAGTGGTCGCTGGAGAATTGCGTCTCGACCGAGCCGGAAGAGATCGTCGTGGTCGTGGGCTATCTCGCAGAGCAGATCATCAACCATTACGGAAACTCCTACCGCGGCATTCGCATTCGCTACGCCATCCAGCGGGAACAACGCGGCCTGGTCCACGCCATCGAAACGGCCGCGCCATTTCTGGATTCGTCCGATTTCATGCTGTTACTGGCGGATGAGATTCTGCTCGATCCTAATCACCGGGCGATGGTGGAGCGCTTCCGGCAAGGCGACGTTTTCGCCCTTTGCGGACTTACCATCGCGCCGGACCCGCAGGCGGTGCGCAATACCTACGCGATCTTCGAAGATACGGGCGGCCGGATTCTGCGCCTGGTGGAGAAACCGCGCCGCGCCATTAACCAATATCAGGGAACCGGCAATTGTATCTTTTCGAACCGTATCCTGGAGTACATCGGATATACACCCATCAGCCAGGCGCGCAACGAGAAGGAACTACCCGACTTGATCCAGTGTGCGATCGACGACGGCCATATAGTCCAATCGTTCCTGGTGGGCGGACGTTACATCAATATCAATACGGTCGAGGATGTAAGTCACGCTGAAAAGACCGTCGGCATTGGGGCCTAGGCGGCGCGGGAAGGATCAGAGAAGAACTTGAGTACATTGGAATCGGCAAAGGCGATCGAGAGCGGTAATTCCCCGGCCACGCAGGACTGCTACGCAATTCCTATATGCGGGCGCGGACTGACGGTAGCGAACATTGCGCGCGTAGCCCAGGGCGCCCGGGTGGCCCTTACCGGGGATGAAGAGACACTGGCGCGGATCGACGATTCTTCCCGCTTCATTCAGCGCGCCGTCGAAGCGGACACGCCGATTTACGGCGTGACTACCTGTTTCGGCGGCATGGCGGACCGCGTCATTTCCAAGGACACCGCCGCCGAGTTGCAGCGCAACCTGGTCTGGTCGCACAAAGCCGCGACCGGCGAGCGGTTGCCGGTGGCGGACGTGCGCGCCGCGATGCTGCTGCGCGCCAACTCGCTGACCACGGGAATTTCCGGTGTGCGCCTGGAAATCATTCGGCGCCTCGAGACCTTCCTGAATGCGGGCGTCACCCCCCACGTGCGCGAGTTCGGCTCCATCGGAGCCAGCGGCGATCTGGTGCCGCTAGCCTACATCGCCGGATGTTTGACCGGCCTGGACCGCGCTTATACGGTGGATTTCCGGGGGGAGGAGACCGATTGCGTCAGCGCACTCGGCCGACTGGGCCTGACGCCGCTGGACCTGCTTCCCAAGGAGGGGCTGGCGCTGATAAACGGCACCTCGGTGATGGCTGGAGTGGCCGCGAATTGCGTGGCCCGCGCGCGCGTTATGGTCGCGCTGGCCATGGGTGCGCATGCTCTGCTCATCCAAGGCATGCACGGATCGCTGCAATCCTTCCACCCATTCATCCATGCGAACAAGCCGCATCCCGGCCAAGTTTGGGCGGCCGCACAAATGCTGGAGGCGCTGCGCGGGTCGCGGTTGGTACAGGACGATCTGGACGGCCACCGCAGCCACCGCAACGGCAAGCTTCTGCAGGACCGCTATTCGATTCGCTGTCTGCCGCAGTTTCTCGGCCCGGTGGTGGACGGCCTGACCGCTATTGCCCGGCAGGTGGAGACGGAGGCGAATTCGGTCACCGACAATCCGCTGATCGATGCGCCCCACGAGGCGGTCTACCATTGCGGCAATTTCCTGGGGCAGTACATTGGCGTGGGCATGGACCAGTTGCGCTACCACATGGGCATGATGGCCAAACATCTGGACACGCAGATCGCCATGGTGGTGGCGCCGGAGTTCAATCAGGGCCTGACGCCGTCGCTGGTGGGAAACCCGGCGCACGAGGTCAACGTGGGATTCAAACCGCTGCAGTTGACGGCGAATTCCATCATGCCCATGTTGGGCTTCTATGGAAACTCGCTGGCCGACCGTTTCCCCACCCACGCCGAGCAGTTCAATCAGAACATCAACAGCCTGGGTTTTGGTTCGGCCAACCTGACGCGGCGCGCGCTCGACATTCTCGAGCAATACATGGCCATCGCCCTGTTGTTCGGAGTACAAGCGGCCGACTTGCGGACCCATGCCGCGGCGGGCCACTACGACGCGCGTCAAGCGCTCTCCCCCGCGACCCAAACGCTCTACCAGGCCGTGCGCACGGTCACCGGACGGCCCGCGTCCGAGAGTCGCCCTTTCTTGTGGAATGACAACGAGCAGTTTCTGGACGCCCACGTGGCATGCGTGGTGGCCGACATCCGGGCGGGCGGCGCAACCGTCCAGGCGATCGGCAACCTGGCTGCGAGCCTGGAATCCAGCGAGGCGGTGTAGGTGAACATCGCATCCAGTGTCGAGCGGGGCTGCCGCCTGCATCCGGAGCGGCCGGCACTACTCTTCGAAGGCGAGGAGATCTCCTACCGGCGCCTCGACAAGTTGGCCAATGGCGAGGCCGCCCGGCTGCGCGCGGCGGGGTTGGGGCGCGGAGACCGTGTCGCGCTGTGCCTCCCGAATACGCCTCGATTCGTCGCCAGCTACCTGGGCGCACTGAAGCTCGGGGCCATCGTCGTCAGCGTGAATCCTGCGCTCGCCGAAGAAGAGATCCGCTTCATTCTGAAGGACAGCGGCGCTGCGCAGGTCGTCCGCGACCCCAACGGCTGGCGCGATGAGGGTCCGAATGCACCCGCCGTCGCAGCCCTGGAAATGGCGCCCGAGGATCCCGCCGTGGTGGTCTACACCTCCGGCACCGAGGGCTTTCCAAAGGGCGCGACACTTTCGCACGGCAACGTGGTCTTCGCCATGGAGTCGAAGCGCCGGTATCTGGGGATTCGCCCGGAGGACCGGCTGATCCTCTTCCTGCCGCTCTTCCACTGTTTCGGCCAGAACGCCATTCTCAACGCCGGCCTTTGTTCGGGCGCGACGCTGGTGTTGCACCGGACGTTCGATAAGGACCGCGTCCTCGATTCCATTGCGCTCGACGGCGTCACCATGTTGTGCGCCGTGCCGGCTAACTTCGTGGTGCTTTACGAAGCGGCATCGGCCGAACAGTTGCGCGGCGTGCGCTACTGTATGTCGGCCGCGGCACCCTTGCCGCTGGAAGTCGAGACCCGCTGGCAGGCGAAGTTCGGCCAGCCGATTTACCAGGGCTACGGATTGACCGAGACCTCGCCCTTCGCCAGCTACAATCACGCGACCGCCCATCGCCCCGGCTCGATCGGCTCGCCCATCGAGGGCGTCGCGATGGCGGTGGTCGATGTGGAAGACGGCGGCTTTCTGCCTTCCGGCGCCACCGGGGAAATCGTCGTCAAAGGGCCCAACGTGATGCTGGGCTACTGGAACCGTCCGGAGGAGACGCGTCTGGCCATCCGCGACGGCTGGTTCCATACCGGCGATATCGGCCGCGCCGACGCGGACGGCTACTTTTTTATCGAAGACCGTCTCAAAGACATGGCCATTGTGGGCGGCTACAACGTTTATCCCGTCGAAGTGGAGAATGCGCTCTACCGTCACCCGGCGGTATCGGAAGCGGCCGCCTACGGGGTGCCGGACCCGGTTCTGGGCGAACGTGTGCGCGCGGCGGTGACCCTCAAACCGGGCGCCACGGTTACCGCGGCCGAGTTGATCGCCCACTGCCGCGGCTCTCTGGCCGAATACAAGCTGCCGACCGCCATCGAGTTCGTCCTGGAAATTCCCAAATGCCGCGCCGGCAAGATTCGCAAGCGCGTTCTACGGGAGGAGTATCGCGCCGCGAAATCCGTGCCCGCGCCGCCCACCGAGCGTGCGCCGGCCGAACGGGTAAAGGACGCGGCCGACCTGGAGCGCCGCATTGTCGGCCTGATGGCCGGGCACCTCGCCATCCAGCCTCGCGACATCCACCCCGACCGGCCATTCGCCGATTACGGCTTCACCTCGCTCACGGTCGTGCAACTGGTCGAACGGCTCGGCAAATTGCTCGGCCGCGCCATCGGGCCAACCGTCCCGTGGCACTATTCCACGCCGCGATCCCTGGCGCGGCATCTCATGCCCTGCGCCGCCCAGGAGTCCACGGGGGCGCTCGGGCCACTTAGCGAACAAATTGCGCGTCTGTCGGAAGAACAGGCCGAGATGCTGCTGCTCGCCGAACTCGACGCGCTTCCCAAGATGCGCGAATGAACCCCGATTCGAAGACGCCTGCCGATTACCACCAGCTTCTCCAGGACGCGCTGGTGAAGATCCGCGGCCTGCGCGCCGAGGTCGCCGCGCTTCAGCAAGGCCGCTCGGAACCAATCGCTATCGTGGGCGCCGGCTGCCGCTTCCCGGGAGGCGTGCGCTCGCCCGAAGACTACTGGCGGCTGCTGGAATCGGGAACCGACGCCATCGCGCGCATCCCGGAAGACCGATGGGACGCGGACGCTTTCTACGATCCCGACGCAGCCGCGCCAGGTAAGATGTGCGTACGCGAGGGCGGTTTCCTCGATGCCGTGGACCGCTTCGACGCCGGTTTCTTCCGCATCGCGCCGCGCGAAGCCAGACAGCTAGATCCGCAGCAGCGCCTGCTTCTCGAGGTAGCTTGGGAAGCGCTCGAAGATGCCGCTATCGCTCCCGACGGTCTGCGCGGCGCTTCCACCGGCGTCTACGTGGGCGTGATGGGCTGCGACTACGCGTTCAGATTGGCGCACCACCTCGACCGCGCGCGCATCGATCCTTATATGCTGTCCGGCAACGATCTCAGCTTCACCGCCGGACGCATCGCTCACTATCTGGGGTTGCAAGGGCCGGCGTTGGCCGTCGCCACGGCGTGCTCCTCCTCGCTGGTCTCGCTGCACCTGGCCGCGCAGGCGCTCCACACCGGCGAATGCGAACTGGCGCTGGCCGGCGGCGTCAACGTGATTCTGGACCCCGTCACGGCGATCATGCTTTCCAAGCTGCGCGCCCTGGCGCCGGACGGCCGCTCGAAGACCTTCGACGCCGCCGCCGATGGATACGGACGCGGCGAAGGATGCGGCGTCCTGGTGCTGGAGCGCCTGTCCGCCGCCCTCCGCAACCGCCGGCGCATCCTCGCCGTGATCCGCGGATCGGCGGTGAGCCACGATGGTCCGAGCGCCGGCCTGACCGTCCCCAACGGCCCGGCGCAGGACAAGACGATTCGCAAGGCGCTGGAGGCCGCGGGCGTGGACGCGGCGGACATCGACTACGTGGAAGCCCACGGTACGGGCACGGCGCTGGGCGATCCCATCGAGATCCAGTCGCTCGCGCGGGTGATGAGCCAAGGGCGCAAACGCGACCTGCTGGTGGGCTCGGTCAAGACCAACATCGGCCATCTGGAAGCCGCCGCCGGAGTGGCCGGCGTGCTCAAGACGGCTCTCGCGCTCTCGCACAGGCGGATCCCGGCGCATCTGCATTTCCACACGCCTAACCCCCACATCGCGTGGAATGAGATCCCGTTGCGCGTGCCGGTAGAGCTTACCGAATGGCCCGAACCCGAGGACGCGCGGCCGCGACTGGCGGGCGTCAGCTCATTTGGATTGAGCGGCGTCAACGCGCACATCGTTCTGGAGGAAGCTCCCGCCGCGGCGCCTGCACCGGCACACGATGGCACGCCCCACATTCTCACCCTCAGCGCCCGATCGCCGGCGGCGCTGGCGGAACTGACTGAGCGGTACGCCGCCGCGCTTGCCCGAAATCCCGGCTGGAATTGGGCGGACGTTTGCTACACGTCGAACACTGGGCGCGCGCACTTCGAACACCGCGCCTGCATCACGGCCTCATCGCTCGCAGAAGGCCTGGCGAGCCTGCGCAATCGATCGCGCCCCGCGCACCATCCCACCAGCCTCGCCGGTCAATATCTGAGCGGAGCCGCAATCGACTGGGCCGCGCACCATCGCGGCCTCGGCGGCCCTCGCCGCCCCGTGGCGCTCCCTACATACCCGTTCGAGCGCGAGAGCTACTGGGCGCTGGCGGAGGAAACGACGCGCGAGACTGCCGAAGCACCCGAGGCGAAGCTGGGCGCCTGCTTGCAGGATCTATCGCCGGCCACCCGCGGTGCGGCGGTGCTCGAAGCCCTGGCGCGGCAAGTCGGCGCCGTACTTGGGTCGGATGGCCCTGCCGATTCCGCACGCTCGCTCATCGAACTCGGTCTGGATTCGCTGATGACGGCCGAGATTCAGGAGTGGCTGCACGCCGACTTCGGCGTCGAGTTGAGTCTCGATCGCCTGCATTCGAGCCCCAGCGTGGATGCCATTGCGCAGGCGGTCTGCGCCCTGCTCGACTCCGACCGCGCAGCCGCCCCGGCCAGGTCTTTGACGGCGAGATTCGGCACGATTGCGGAACCGCTCGCCGACGTGGCGCACGCACTCATGCGTGCCGCGTCGCCACTCGTGGCGATGCCCGGCGGAGAACCTCCGAATCTGCGGGTGTTCGCCGAGCATCCCGATGAGTCGGGATGCGGCGCGCATGAGTGCGCACTCGACGAACTGCCGTCTCGCCCTTGCGCGGGGGATTCGCTCACGGCCTCTGAGGGAGTGGTTTCAGCGGCGCGTCGCTACCCGCTTTCCTACGGACAGGAAGCTCTCTGGTTCATCCACGAGAGCGCCCCCGACAGCCCGGCATACAACGTCGCGGTCGCACTGCGCATCGCGTCCCCGCTCGATCCCGAGGCGCTCGACCGTGCGCTCGCGACCCTGGCCGGCCGCCATCCGTCGCTACGCGCCACGTTCTCCGCTCCCTCCGGCGAACCCGAACAGGAGATCCACCCTGCCTCCGCCATCCAACTGCAACGCACCGATGCCTCCCGGTGGGATCTCGATGAATTGAAGAGCCGCGTCGCCGAGGCCCACCGCCGTCCCTTCCAACTCGGCGCCGGCCCCGTGCTCCGCGCCGAACTATTCACGCGCTCCGCGGACGATCACGTCCTGCTGCTGAGCATGCATCACATCGCCTGCGACGCCCTCTCCTTCTGGACCATCATCGAGGAAATCCAGGCCGCCTACGCAGGCAAAGTCCTTCCGCCTGTTCGCGCCACCTATGCGGACTTCGTTCGTTGGCAGAGGGAGATGCTCGCCGGACCGGAAGGCGAAGAGTTGTGGAATTTCTGGCGGCGGCAACTGCCGGGCGAAGTGCCCGCGCTCAACCTGCCGACCGATTTCCCCCGCCCCGCCGTGCAGTCGTTTCGCGGCGCGTCGCACTCCATTTCGATCGGCGCCGACCTGACGCGGAAACTGCGCGACCTGGCGCGCTCGCACGGGGCCACGCTGCATAACACTCTGCTAGCGGTTTTCGCCGCGCTGCTTGGCCGCTATACGGGACAAAGCGAAGTGGTGATAGGGTGCGCCACCGCCGGCCGGCCCGCCGGATTCGCCGGCGTAGTGGGCTACTTCACCAACCCCATTCCGGTACGCATCGACCTCGAAGAAGATGCGGACTTCCCTGCCCTGCTAGCGCAAGTCCGCCGTAAGACGTTCGATGGCATCGAGCACCAGCAGATGCCCTTCGCGCAGCTTGTCCGGCGGCTGCAACCGCGGCGCGATCTCAGCCGGTCGCCCATCTACCAGGCCGATTTCTCCCTGCTGAAACCGCCGCCGGCTTATCGCCATGGCGCCGCCGCCGGAGGTTTTCCCGTGGCTCCGTTCGATCTCGCCGAGGAGGAAGGCCAGTTCGACGTGGGCCTGCACGTGGCCGAAAACGAGCGCGACCTTCGGGCGGTGTTCAAATACGATACCAGCCTCTTCCGCCCCCAGACCATCGAGGCCATGGCCGCATGCTACGCGACGCTGCTGGACGCCGTGGCCAGCGATCCCGGACGTCCCATCTGCGCGCTGCCGCTGCTCTCGCCCGGAACGCGCCGCCGCCTTCTGTACGACGGCAACCGGACCAGTGTGAGCTATGCCGAAACACCTGTGCAGCGCATGTTCGAGCGCCAGGTTCAACTCACTCCGGACGCCATCGCCGCCGAAATGTTCGATTCGCCCGGCGCCTTGACCTACTCCGAATTGAACCTCCGCGCGAACCAATTGGCGCACCGGCTGATGGAGCTGGGCGTTGGCCCGGAGGTTCTGGTGGGCGTGTGTATCGAGCGCTCGCTCGATCTGGTGGTCGCCATCCTGGCCGTGTTGAAAGCCGGTGGCGCCTACGTGCCGCTCGACGCCAGCTACCCCGCGCAGCGCCTGGAGTTCATGATGCGCGACGCCGGCATGCCGGTGCTCCTCACCACGCGCAATCTGTCCTCGCGCTTTGCCGTCCCGGAAGGGGTCGCCGCCGTCCGCGTGGATGAGGAGTGGCCGTCCATCGCCACCCGCGGCGGTGGGAATCCGGCCGTCGAAACCTCGCCCGGCGATCTCGCGTATGTCATCTATACGTCGGGGTCCACCGGACTGCCGAAGGGCACGCTCATCGAGCATCGCGGGCTTACCAACTACCTGAGCTGGTGCGTGGATGCCTACCGCGTCGCCGAAGGATGCGGCGCGCCCGTCAGTTCCGCGATGGGCTTCGACGCCACCATCACCAGCTTCTTCGCGCCCCTGATCACGGGCGGCAAGGTGGTGATGCTGCCCGAGGACCGCGCCATCGAGTCGCTGGCCGAATGCCTGCGCGCCAACCGTGGATTCAGCCTGATCAAGATTACCCCCGCGCATCTGGAAATCCTCAGCCAATTGCTGCGGCCCGAGGAGTGCGCCGGACGCGCCAACGCCTTCGTCATCGGCGGCGAGGCATTGCGCGGCGACATGCTGGCGTTCTGGCGTAAACACGCCCCTGGCACGCGCCTCATCAACGAATACGGCCCCACCGAGACCGTGGTGGGGTGCTGCGTCTACGAAGCTGTCGGCGATCTTGCCGGCGCCGTCCCCATCGGGCGGCCCATCGCCAACACCGAACTCTACGCGCTCGATGGCAATTTGGAACCGGTTCCGCCGGGCGTCGTAGGCGAACTCTATATTGGCGGCGCGGGCGTGGCGCGCGGATACCTCAACCGGCCGGAGTTGACCCTCGCCAAGTTCGTCGCCGACCCATTCAGCGGACGCCCCGGCGCGCGTCTCTTTCGCACCGGCGACCTGGTGCGGCTTCTGCCCGATCGAAATCTCGAGTTCCTGGGCCGCATCGATACCCAGGTCAAGATCCGCGGCTACCGCATCGAGCTGGGCGAGATTGAAAGCGTGCTCGCCCATTACCCAGGCATCGAAGAGGCCGCCGCCACCGTTTCCGCTGGCCACCTCGCAGCATACTTCACCTCGCGTGGACCGGCGCCCGCCATCGCCGAGATTCGCCGGTATCTGGCAGACCGCCTGCCCGCATACATGGTTCCTGCATTCCTCGTGGCGCTCGACGCGTTCCCGCTCACGCCCAACGGCAAGATCGACCGCGCCGCGTTGCCCGCGCCCGAGATGGCGCGCGCAAGCTCCCTCTTTATCGCGCCGCGCGAGCCGCTCGAACTCAAAATCGCGGCCGTATGGGAGAGCGTGCTCGGCGTCCGTCCGGTGGGCGTGAAGGACAACTTCTTCGATCTGGGCGGCCACTCGCTGCTGGCCGTGCGCCTGGCCGCGCTTCTCGAAAAGGAGACCGGCCAGCGCGTGCCGCTCGCCCATATCCTGCGCGGCCCCACCGTCGAACAACTCGCCGGAATGCTGCGCCGCGAGGCCCCGCCTGCAGCTTTCTCGCCGCTGGTTCCTATTCAGCCCGCGGGCGCGCGTCCTCCATTTTTCTGCGTCCCCGGGGCCGGCGGCAACGTCATCTACCTCTACAGTCTCGCGCGCCACCTCGGCCCCGATCAACCTTTCTACGGACTGCAAGGCGTAGGCTTCGAAGGCGAAGCGCCGCCGCAGCGTTCCGTCGAGGAAATGGCCGCGCACTGCCTGCGTTCGGTCGAGAACATGCAGCCGGACGGCCCTTACTTCCTCGGCGGCCATTCGCTGGGCGGATGGGTGGCGTATGAAATGGCGCAGCAACTGGCGCGCCGCGGACGGCAAGTGGGTCTGGTGGCGATCGTCGATACCTCTGTTCCCTGGTCCGCCGCCAACCGCGACACCAGCGCCTGGAGCGAGGCCCGCTGGATGTTCGAGCTCGCCGGGCGGATCGGGCAGTTGCTGAACCCCGATCTGAATATCTCGCTCGGCGTCCTCGAAACGCTCGATGGCGCGGCGCAGTTGGAGTACTTCCGCGCCGCGCTGGTGGAAGCGCGTCTGTTCCCGGAGGACGCCGCTCCCGACCAGATCCGCAACGTGCTTGAAATGTTCAAAGCGCACGCGCAGGTTCGCTATCGAATTCCCGATCGTCCCCTTCCCGTTCGCATCGCCCTGCTGCGCACCCATGTCGAACCCGCCGGCCGCCCCGCCGATGGAGACATCTCTTGGGGATGGAGCGCCCTCGGTCCCACGGACGTCGAATTCGTACCCGGCGAGCATCTCACTGCGCTGCGCATGCCCCACGTCGAAGCGCTCGCCGCCCGTCTTTCGCTCTGCCTCGACGACGCCCAACGCGCCGCCGCTCAACCGCAGGGAAAGGTTGCCGCGTGTCCACTGCCGTAGTCCTCAATCTGCCGGAGCACGGCCACATGAATGCCACTCTTCCGCTGGTGGCGGAGTTGGTGCGCCGCGGCGAGCGCGTGGTCTACTACGCCACCGAGCCTTTCCGCGAGCGCGTGGAAGCCACCGGCGCGGAATATCGTAGTTATGGCGACCCCGAGGCCTTCCGTGCGCCCGCGCACACTGGAGGGCTCTATAGCGTGATGGCTTTCGCCATTGGTCTCGCCGAAAAAGCGCTGCCCGATCTGCTCCCCCAATTGCGCGACCTCGCGCCCGACTACCTGTTGATCGATTCCCTGTGCGTCTGGGGCAACCTCGCGCGGCAGGTTCTGGGAACACCCGCGGCGATGCTCGGCTCGGTCTTCGTGACCGACGAGCGCAGCATGACCGTCGAGAGCATGGTGCGCCAAGCCTACGGCCAGGCCCCGAAAGAGACGCTGCTCTCCGCCATCGACGCGCTCAACACCTACCTGATGACCGCGCAGCGCATCGACCGCCAGTTCGGAACCGAAAGCCCGAACATGGTCGAGTTCTTCTCCAACCGGCAGTCGCTGAACGTCGTCTTCACCTCGCGCTACTTCCACCTGGGCGGCGATGCGTACGACGATACGTACCACTTCGTGGGGCCATCCATCGAAGCGCCCGCGAATTCCGAACCGGCACCCACCGATCCCCGCCCGCTGCTCTATATCTCGATGGGCACCATCTTCAACCGCCTGCCGCACTTCTACCGCGCCTGCTTCGAGGCCTTCGGCGGCGCGGAGTACCGCGTGCTGATGACCATCGGCGACGTGGACCCGGCCACGCTCGGCGCCCCGCCAGACAATTTCGAACCGCGCCAGTTCGTCCCGCAGTTGCAGGTTCTGTCCCAGGCCGCGCTCTTCCTCACGCACGGAGGAATGAACAGCGTGAGCGAAGCGCTGTGGCACGAAGTCCCCCTGCTGGTGTTCCCGCAGCATGGCGATCAACACCTGGTGGCCGCGCGCGTGGCCGAACTCGGCGCGGGAGTGACGCTGCGCCCGCCGGACATCGAGCCGGGCAAGCTGAGGGCAGTGGCGGACCGCGTTCTGAGCGAACCCGCATTCCGCGCCGGGGCGCGCCGCATCGCCGATTCGTTCCGCGCCGCCGGTGGGCCGCGGCGCGCCGCCAGCGAGATCCTCGCCTGGAGCGGGAAATGGACCCGGAAATGGAGCCGGAAGTAGCTTATGGCCACGGTGTACGTGCTCGGTCACCCGGCGCCGGGGCATGTCAACCCGAATCTGCCTCTGATGGCGGAACTCTGCCGCCGTGGAGAGCGCGTGGTCTACTTCGCCACCGAACCGTTCCGCGCAAAGGTGGAACGGACCGGCGCGGAATTCCGGTCCTACGGCGATCACGCTCTGTTCGAGCGCAACCTCGGCGCAGGAGGCATGCTTGGTGGCATGGCGGGCCTGATGGAAACCACCGAGCGGATACTTCCCCCGCTGCTCGAAGAGTTCCGCGCCGCGCGCCCGGACTATCTGTTGGTCGAAGCCCATGCCGTATGGGGCAATCTGCTGGCGCAGATCGAGAGCCTGCCTACGGCCACGCTGTCGAGCATGTTCGCCATGAATGAATCGCTGATTAGCGCGGCCGGCCTGATGGGTCACCTCTATGGCGCCGCCCCCCGCGAACTGGCGCTTGAAGGCATGCTCGCGCTCGGCGAATATTTCGAGTCCGCGCGCCGCTTGCGGAGGCGCTTCGGCGCCGTCAGCCCTGGCATTATCGACTATCTGGGCAATCGCCAGCGTCTCAACCTGGTCTTCACCGCGCGCGAGTTCCAAATCGGCGGCGCAGCATTCGACGACTCGTACCGCTTCGTCGGCCCGTCCGTCGCCGGCCGCCAGGATTACGCGGATTTCCCGATGGAGCGCATCGCCGGCCGCCCGCCCATCCTCATCTCCATGGGAACCATGTACAACGATGAGGCCGAATTCTATCGCCAGTGCTTTCGCGCGTTCGGCGATTGGCCGGAACCCGTGGTGCTGGCCGTGGGGCATCGCGTGGACCGCGCGCAATTTCCCGAGCCCCCCGCTAATTTCATCGTCCGCGAATACGTCCCTCAAGTCGCGCTGCTCAAAACCGCGCGGCTCTTCATCACCCACGGCGGCATCAACAGCGCGCATGAGGCCATGCTGCACGGCGTCCCCATGGTGGTGCTCCCGCAGCGCGCCGATCACTACGTGGTGGCGGGACAGGTGGAAGCAGTAGGCGCGGGCGTGGTGCTGGACCGTTCCCAGGCCAAGGCGGAACGCCTCGCCGATGCCGCCCGCCGCGCTCTCGCCGATCCCCAATTCCGCGCGCGATCGGCGAAAATGGGCGAGATGCTGCGCGCCGCCGGAGGCCACGTGCGCGCCGCCGATGAGATCTTCGAGTTCCGGCGCGGGGCTGGTATTTCGTAAGGAGCCGATATGTCTAAACAGCGAACTTTCGTGCAGGTCGGCGCGTTCACCGGAGACGATAAACTCATCGACGCCTGCCGCCGCTTCGGCCACCATCTCTATATGTTCGAGCCGAATCCCAAGCGCGCCGCCGAACTGGAACGCAAGAGCGCCGGTGCGCCGACTATCCACGTCATCGCCAAAGCGGTTTCCACCCGCAACGGCTCGGCGACGTTTCACATCGCCTGCTACGACGATTGCTCGTCGCTGCAAGACTTCGACGCCACCGCCAACACCGCTTGGGTGCACCAGTGGCATCCTTATAAACATTTCGAGATGGTCAACGATATCGAAGTCGAAGTGGTCCGTCTCGACACCTTTTTCGAGCAAAACGGCATCGGGCAGGTGGATCGCCTGGAGATCGACGCGCAAGGCGAGGATCTGCGCGTGGTCGAATCCCTGGGCGCGCACATCGCCGACGTGAAGAAGATCCAGATCGAAGTCAATATCCACGCCTCGCCGCTCTACCGCGACAGTTTCACCAAGGAACAAGCCGTCGCATTCTTCGCGTCGCAGGGATTTGAGCGGCATATTTCGTGGAAACAATCCATGAATCGCGAGGAGAACATCGTCTTCCGCAACCGCCGTTTCTATCGCCATCCGGCGGTCAACGCGGTCGCGGCGGCTTTCGAGCAAAGCTGGGTGTCGCTGCGTATTGCCTGGGTCAAGCTGCCGCGCGTCCTGGCGGTCACCGGGATGGTGTTGCGCCGAAAACTTTCCAGACAGAGGTCATAGCCACATGAAAGTACTGGTCACAGGCGGGTGCGGATTCCTGGGATATCACGTATGCGCCTACTTCCGCGAAAATGGCGCCGGCGCGATCGCCTACGACAACATGGCGAAGCACGAGTTCGCACGCAATCCCTACATGCGCGAGGAAGCGCGCGATCACAACCGCGCGGAACTGGCCAAGGCAGGCGTCGAAATCGCGGTCGAGGACATCCGCGACAAAGAGACCCTCACGCGCATGGCGGCCGGTTGCGACTACCTCTGCCACACCGCCGCGCAACCGGCGATGACCATCTCGTGGGAGAATCCGGAGCTGGATTTCAGCACCAACACGCGCGGCACGTTCAACGTCCTGGAGGCCGCGCGTCTGGCGAAAATCCCCGTCGCCATCTGTTCCAGCATTCATACCTTCGGCCCCGACCGCATCAACGCGTCGCTCCGTGAGGAGGCCACCCGCTACGTCCGCGACCCTGTGGCTATTGGCGAGGATGAGCCATTGCTGCAAGGCTCGGTGACGCCGCTGCACGCCTCCAAGCGCGCCGACGAGATCTACACGCAGGCCTACATCGATACCTTTCAATTGAGCGCCGCCTGCTTCCGGCTTACCGGCATCTACGGCCCGCACCAGTTCGGCGGCGAGGACCACGGCTGGGTGGCGAACTTCGCCATCCGCGCCCTGCTCGGGCTGCCCATCACCATCTTCGGCATCGGCAAGCAACTGCGCGATATTCTCTACGCCTCCGACGCCGCCGAAGCCTTCGGCGCATTCTATCGCTCGCAAAAACCGGGGATCTACAATACCGGCGGCGGTCCGGACAACCGCATTTCTCTCGTCGAAAGCATCGCGCTCATCGAGGAACTCACCGGAAAGAGAGCGCAGGTCCAGTTTCAGGAGGGGCGTTTTGGAGACTTGCATTACTTCGTCACCGATCACTCCCGGCTCACAAATGCCACCGGCTGGCGTCCGCGCGTTCGCCCGCGCGAAGGCGTGGCCCGCCTGATTGAGTGGGTGCGGCGCAACCCCGAGTTGTTCTCGGCCGGGCAGACCGTCTGATGGCGCGCGTGGCGGTCCTCGCGTATCCCACGCACGGCCATCTCGCGCCCATCCTGCCTGTCGTCGCCGAACTTGTGCGGCGTGGCGAGGAGGTGGTGTTCTACGGCACCGGCCGCTCGCGCGCGAAGATCGAAGCCACGGGTGCACGCTTCCATGCCTACACGCGCGGCCATGACGATTTCAACCCCACCCCGCCCACCGACGGCCTCTTCAGCGACATGGCCCGCCTGGCCGAACTCACCGCGGACATCCTTCCGCAGATGCTCGACGAGGTGCGCTCGCTCAGTCCCGCGTATCTCCTCATCGATACGAAAAGCCTGTGGGGCAGGCTAGTCGGTCACATTCTCGGCATTCCCGCGGTCACTCTTTCCGTAGTCTTCGCCATCCGGGACGGGGTGATCGGAGTGCCCGAGCTCACTGGATTTCTCTACAGCGGTGCGCCCCCCGAGAAGTTACTCGGCGGACTGATCGGGCTCGGGGAGTACTTCGAAACCGCGCGCCGCCTCGCGCGCCGCTACGGCACGGTGGCGCCCGGAATCGTCGCATACCTCGGCAATCCGCAGCCCCTCAACATCATATTCACGTCGCGCGAATTGCAGCCGGGCAGCCAGGCTTTCGGCGAGGAGTTCGTTTTCGTCGGCCCATCGATTCCGCCGGCGCGCGATGCCACCGGGGATTTTCCGTTCGACCGGCTGGATGGCCGCCCGCTGGTCTACATTTCGCTCGGCACCACCTTCCACAACGTGCCGGCTTTCTACCGGGCCTGTTTCGACGCGCTCGGCGGCGGCCCGTGGCAGGTGGTTCTCTCCACCGGAGGCGCAAATCTCGATCTCGGCGCGCCGCCGGAAAACTTCCTGGTGCGCCCGTTCGTTCCGCAACTCGCGTTGCTCGAGCGGGCTGGCGCGTTCGTCACTCACGGCGGCATGAACAGTGCCAACGAGGCTCTTTACTTCGGCGTTCCGTTGGTCGTCGTACCGCAGCGGGGAGATCAGCACATGGTCGGCGCACGCATCGCGGAACTCGGCGCCGGCCTCGCCATATCGCCGGGCCGCGTGGATGCCGCGAGCCTGCGGGGAGCCGTGGAAGCGGTACTCTCTGGACCGTCGTTCCGCGAAAGGGCGCAAGCGCTCGGCCGGTCGATGCGGGCTTCGGGCGGCTATCGGCGCGCCGCGGACGAAATCCAGGCCTTCGCCCGGTAAGGGGGTGAGGCGCGCGCTCACAGCGGCACACACCTCGGACAAAACTCGGCATGGCCCACACGATAGTTTTCACCGATGCCGGTGTTCGCCGAGCTGGCGCGGCGCGGCGCAGGCGTGCGACGAGATTCTGGCGTTCGCGAGCCGGAAAACGCTTGGCACCGCAGGCAATCGGTGGCTTCACTCAGTCCCGCCAATCGAGGATTGGTTTTACCCGGCCCAATCGGCGAAAATCGAAGCGTAGGTTGCCGAATCCCAGGGAAACACGCCCGTGAAGAAATGGACGACGCTCGACCGGGCACTGACACCCGGCGGCAAGACGATTACGCTCGAAGAACACGATGGAAGCTACACCATCCGGGTGGACGGCGCCGCGCTCATGTCCACCCGCCAGCACGGGTCCGAGGAGAAGCTCGCGGAGTTGGCCTGCGCACACATAAAAGGGAAACGCCGCGCGCGGGTTCTGATCGGCGGGCTGGGCTTCGGGTTCACCTTGAATGCGGCGCTGTCGATGCTTGCCCCGGACGCTACGGTGGTCGTGGCCGAGATCCTGGCCGCGGTCATCGCGTGGAATCGCAATCCGGCCTTCCAACTTGCGGCCGCCGCCGAGACGGATCGGCGAGTCACCGTGCTGCAACAAGATGTTCTGGAAGCTATCCGACAAGAGCGGTATGGTTTCGACAGCATCATTCTCGACGTGGACAACGGTCCGGCCGCATTGAGCGCGGAGGACAACGGCCGGCTCTATGACCGCGCAGGCCTGCAATTGGCTCGCGCCGCCTTACGGCCCGGGGGTTGCCTGGCCATCTGGTCGGCGGCCCCCGATCCGGCATTCGAGAGAGTCATGACCGGCGCCGGCTATATCGTGGAGGTACAGGGTTGCCGATCGCGCGTGAATTCCGGGCGACGGCACACGCTCTTCTTAGGACGCGTCAAATAGGCGCCGGGAGCGCCGGCGGGCCGACTCGATTTGCCCGGCTAGTCCGTGGACACTACACTAATCTCAAGATCACATGCTTCATCGTCCAACACGCCGCCGCTTCCTGGCTCTCAGCGCCGCCGCCCCCGCCACCCTTGCGCTCGCCCGGCCGCCCGAGTTGCCGCGCCATATCGAGCCCCTCGACGACGCATGGCGAACCACTCTCGGCGACCCTCCCGGCGCCCAACAGATGCGCTTCGACGACTCCGCCTGGACCCCCGTCGCCATTCCCCACAATTGGGAGGATTACCAGGGCTACACCCGTAAGTCGCACGGCAACCTGCACGGTACGGCCTGGTACCGCCGCACCTTCACCGTCGCGGAAGCCGATCGCACGCGGCGCGTTTTCCTCGAAATGGAAGGCGTCGGCTCCTACGCCGCCATTTTCATCAACGGCGTCCCCGCCGGTACCCACAACGGCGGACGCACCGGCTTCACCGTGGATCTCACCCCGCACCTGCTCTTCGACCGGCCCAACCTGCTGGCCGTGCGCGCCCATCACCCCGCCATGATCGACGACCTCCCGTATGTCTGCGGCGGTTGCTGGGGCTCGCCCAATTGCGAAGGCTCGCAGCCCTTCGGCATCTTCCGCCCGGCGCGGCTCCTGTTCGCCGACCCGGTGCGCATCGCCCCCTTCGGAGTGCATGTTTGGACGCCCGAGATCTCCGCCGCGCGCGCCGTGGTTCGCATGGTCGCCGAGGTCGCGAATTTCGGCGACGAGCCAGCCTCGGTCGAACTGCGCGCGGAAATCCTCGACGCTTCCGGTGAAGCGATCGCCGCGCAGCGGACGCCCGCCGAAGCGATCGCTCCCGGCGCTACGCACTCTTTCGATCTGACCAGCGCGCCGATCCTCAATCCGCATCTCTGGTCTCCCGACGATCCGTATCTCCACCGCGTGCGCAGCACCGTGCTATCGGGCGGCCGGCCGCTCGATAGCGTCGAGACGCGCTTCGGTTTCCGCTGGATCGAGTGGCCCATCGACGACGCCCCTTCCGCCGCCCAACGCCGCATCGACCCCGCCAAACTCGCCGAAGCGCCCTCGCGCGCCAATCGTTTTTTCAGCCGCGAAACCGGCCGGCCCACCAATTCGGCGGTCGCCATCCAGCCGGTTCAGGTTTCCATCCCCGTCTGCACGCCCGAGGCCGCCACCGTCCGCGTGCGCACTCCCATCCGCAACGAAAGCTCCGCTCCCGTGCGCGTCAAGCTGTCCAGCTTCCTACGCAATCTCGATGGCACCAAGTTCCTCTACTCCATGGAAGCCGAACAGGAGATCGCCCCGCACGCCACCTACACCTTCGACCAGATCAGCCCCGTCATCCGCTTTCCGGAGTTGTGGTCCAGCGGGCGGCCGTACCTCCACGTGGTGGAAACCACGGTGACGCGCGCCGGAGCATCGCTGGGATCGGCTGAAACCACTTTCGGAATCCTGGCTACTCCGGGGCTGGCCAATCGCGCCGACGCCTACGTCGCAACACCATCCGGTCCAGCCCGGCCGACGCAGTTTCTGCTCAACGGCAAGCCCTTTTTTCTCAATGGAACGTGCGAGTACGAGCACCTTCTCGGCAACGATCACGCCTTCTCCGCCGAGCAAATTTCCGCCCGTATCCGCCAGATCAAGGCCGCCGGATTCAACGCTCTCCGCGAGGCCCACCATCCCCACAACCTGCGCTACCTGGAACTCTGCGATTCCCTCGGCCTGCTGGTCTGGACGCAGGTGAGCGCCCACATCTACTTCGACAACGACCGCTTCCGCGACAACTACCGGCAGGCCGTCCGCGAATGGGTCCGCGAACGCCGCAACAGCCCGTCGGTAGTCCTCTGGGGACTGCAAAACGAATCCTCGCTGCCCACCGCCTTCGCGCGCGAACTCGCCGGCATCGTCCGCAGCCTGGACCCGACAACCTCCGCGCAACGCAAAACCACCACTTGCAACGGCGGCACCGGCGCCGATTGGGACGTCCCCCAGAACTGGCTGGGCACCTACGGCGGCAACGTCAATCAATATGGCGACGCCGTGGTGCAGCAGAGGCTGATCGGCGAATACGGCCAGTATCGCACCATCGGACTACACGCCGAAGGCGACTGGAGCGCCGCTCAAGGCGCCAACCGCGTGGTGCCCGAAGAGCTGTTCGCTTATTGCCAGGAAGCCCGCATCCGCCTCGCCGAACAGCAGCGCGACCGGTTCTGCGGCCACTTCCAGTGGATCTTCAGCACCCACGCCAACCCCGGCCGCTCCGAGGACGATTGCCGCGACGGCCTGGGCCTCGACGCCGTCGGCGTGGTCAACTACAAAGGATTGCTCACCTGCTGGGGCGAGCCCGTAGACGCCTTTTACATGTACCGCGCCAACTACGCGCCCAGCCGTAGCCAGCCCATGGTCTACATCTGCTCGCACACCTGGCCCGACGCCCACCGCAACATCGTCGTTTTTTCCAACTGCAGCGAGGTGGAGTTGTTCAACGACCTCGGCGCCGTCTCGCTGGGCATCCGCCAGCGTGGCGCGCGCGGGACGCATTTTCAGTGGGACAACGCCGCCATACGGTTCGACACGCTGTACGCCGAGGCGCGCGAGGACGGACGTACCGTGGCGCGCGATCTCATCAAGCTTCACAACCTGCCTCGGGCGCCGCGGCAGGCCCGGTACGAAGCGGAGCAGCCCGATAACACCGCTCCCATCCCCGGCGCCCGCTATCTTCACCGCGTCAATTGCGGAGGCCCCGATTACACCGACACCCACGGCAATCTGTGGAGCGCCGACCGCGGCTCCACATCCTTCGCCGCCGCCTATTCGTGGCTGGATCCCCGCTACGCCAGCCAGCGGCGCGTTTACGACCCGATCTCCGCCACGCGCGATCCCGAGCTGCACCAGACCTACCGCTACGGCCGCCAGAAACTTCGCTATCGCTTCGACGTTCCAAATGGCGCCTACCGCGTGGAACTGTACTTCATCGAGCCCTGGTACGGAGTGGGCGGCGGAATCGACTGCAGCGGCTGGCGCCTCTTCGACGTGGCCGTCAACCGCCAAACCGTGCTCCGCGACCTCGACATCTGGAAGGAGGCCGGGCGCCACTGCGCACTCAAGAAGATAGTCCCCGTCCGCGTCACCGATGGCGCCATCGAGGTCCACTTCCCGAGAGTGCAGAGCTATCAGGCAGTCCTCTGCGCCATCGCCATCGCGACGGCCTGAGGTCTCACTTCAAAAGTTCGCTCAACGTCTTGCGAAGCGTGTCCACCTGGATAGGTTTCATCAGTGCGGCGTCCGCGCCCAGCACTTTGGCGCTCTTGAGGAAATGACCTCCGAACGCCCCGGACATGGCGACGATCTTCAGCCCCGGCCGCAGTTTGCGAATCGCCTGGATGGTCTCGATACCTTCCAGGTTCGGCATTACCAGGTCGGTAATGACCAGATCGAGGTTCGGTTCGCCCTCGATCGTTTCCAGCGCTTCTCTTCCGTCCGCGGCCACCAGCACGCGGTAGCGGTCGCCAAGCATGTCCTGCAGCAGCCCGCGCACGGCTTCCTCATCGTCCACCACCAGGATGGTGCGCAGCGTCGCGGGCATCGCCAGCACCTCCCGCACCTTGGTCACAAGCGCTTGCGGGGGGAACGGCTTCGGCAGATAGGCCCACCCCGCCTCGTGCGCGCCTCTGTGTCCGATCGCCTCGTCGGCGTACCCGGACATCAAAATCACTTTCAACCCCGGCCTCGATGCCGTTAGCCGCTCGGCCAGCGTCTTGCCGTTCATACCGGGCATCACCACGTCCGTCAACAGCAGGTCCACCGTCTCGCCGCTGGTTTCGACCATCTCCAGCGCCTCCCGTCCGCTCGCCGCCGCCAGCACCTTATAGCCGTATCCGCGCAGGATTTCGACGGCCAACTCGCGGACATTCCGATCGTCTTCGGCGAGCAGCACCGTTTCCGAGCCGCTCCATCCCACCGGCGGAGCGCTCGAAGGCTGGTTGGAAACGGCCGCCACGGCGGCTTGGGGCAGAAACACGCGGAACGACGAGCCTTCGCCCGGCGAACTCTCCACGCGAATGAAACCTCCGTTCTGCCGCACGATTCCGTAGACCGTGGCAAGGCCCAGACCGGTTCCCTTCCCCAGTTCCTTGGTCGTGAAGAACGGCTCGAAGATGTGCTGGCGAGTCTCCGCATCCATGCCCGACCCGGTGTCCGTCACAATGAGCTGCACGTACGCGCCGCGCGAGGCGTCCGCGTCCTGCACCACATCGCACGCCCGCACATCCGCATTGCCCGTCTCGATGTTCAGCTTTCCGCCGTGCGGCATGGCGTCGCGCGCATTCACCGCCAGGTTCATCAGCACCTGGTGAATCTGGCTGGGATCCGCCGCGATCTCGTCCGGGCGGGCTTCCAGCTTGCCGATCAGCTCGATGTCTTCCCCAATCAGACGCCGCAACATGCTCTCGGCATCGGCCACCACGGTGTTCAACCGCAGGACTTGAGGCTGCGTCGTCTGCCGCCGGCTGAAAGCCAGAAGTTGTTGCACCAGGCCGGTGGCGCGCTCACCCGCCTTGCCGATCTCGTCCAGTTGCTTTCGCCGCGGGTCGCTCTCCTCGGTTCGCGAGCGCAGCAGCGAGCTATAGCCGTTGATCACCGTCAGCAGGTTATTGAAATCGTGGGCCACGCCCCCGGCCAACCGGCCCAGGCTCTCCAGTTTCTGCGCCTGCAGATACCGCTCCTGCAATTCCCGGTGATCGGTGACATCCACACCCAGGCTGGCGAACCCCACGGGGATCTCATCGGCACCTCGCAGCACGGTGTTATGCCACTGGACCAGCCGCCGGCCGCCGTCCTTGGTCAGCAGGCTCGCTTCCAGAACCGGTATGGACGCCCCGCCGGCCAGCGCCGTCTCGACGATTCCCTTGACTTCCGGCCGTTGGTCCAGCGCGATGAACCGGTAGGCCGGTTGGCCGATCATCTCCTCGCGGGTCCAACCCGTAGCGGCCAGCAGATAATCGTTGCAGAAGGCCATCTCGCCTCCACGGCCCATGATCACCGCCATCATCTGCACGTTTTCGAGCAGATCTCGAAACCGCCGCTCGGATTCGCGCAGCGCCGTCTCCGCTTTCTTCGCCTCGGTCTCGTCCCGCGCCACGCCCACCGTCGCCAGTGGGTTGCCCTGTTCGTCCCGCACTACCGAGGTTGTCAGCGAGACGGGAAAAACGCGCCCCGTTTTCGAGCGGTTCCACAACTCGCCGCGCCACCCCCCGCTCAGCGTCGCCTGCAGAAGTTCGTCCAGCACGTCCTCCGGATTGTGCGGTGCGCGCAGGAACCCGATATGCCGGCCCAGCAGTTCCCACTCCTCGTATTCGTAGGTCCGCAGGAAGGCTTCGTTGGCATACAGGATGTGATCGGTGGTATCGCAGATCAGGATGCAGTCGCTGGCGCTTTGCACCGTATGCGCCAGCAGCCGGATACGCTCCTCCGCCTTGCGGCGTTCGCTGATGTCCCGTGCCAGCGTCATCCAACCTACGGTCTGATGGTTGCTGTCCAGCACCTGGGTAGCCGAGACTTCCCCGGGCACCTCGGAGCCGTCTCTTCTAAGCAGCCGGCACTCGAAATCGCGAGCTACCCCTCCGCGGAGCTTGGCCCGCAGCCGCTGCCCGATCTCCGCTTGCTCCGCCAGTGCCACCAGGCCTCGCGCCGGCCTGCCGATCAGTTCCCGCTCGCCGCCTTGGTAGCCGAAAAGCTCCGTGGCGCGCTGGTTGCACATGGAGATGTTGCCCTTCGCATCGGTCAGAATGAATGCGTCCGGCGAGGTCCGCAGCAGCATGCGGTAACGCTCCTCGCTCTCGCGCACGGCGCGGTTGGCAATGGCCGCCGAATCCAGCGCCAGCAGGAACAGTCCCGCCGTGGTGCCGATGGGGAGCAAAGCACCCACGACCCTCCAGACGGTGGATTCCGGTGTCGGAAGCAGTGGAAATCCCGCCGCAGCCATCGCGGCGAACAAAAATGCGGCCGATTGCAGCGCCAGGAATAGAGTGGTGATCCGTCCGGAAAGCGTTCGCGCCAGTGGATACTTTCGCCAGAATTCCGTGCAGAACCACGAAACCACAGCCGCCGAAACGGTCATTCGTTCCACTTGAAGCAGGGCCACCAAATGTACGATGTCCCTGGCCATGAACGCGGTGAAGGCATGCAGGGCCACACACACCAGCGCCAATCCCGCCACACGGCGCCATCGCCAGCGGACGAATTCGGGGCTCGCCAGGCTGAGCGCCGCCAGCGCCTGCAAAACCATCGCGGGGACCAGCAGTAAGTGCATCGCGTGCGCTGATAACGCGGTGGACGGCGCAAACCGGAACACCACGACAGAGGCGGCCAGCCACGCCACGCCGTACCCGTTGGCGAGACACCAATATTTCAGGAAAGCTTCCCGGGATAAGTGGACGTACAGGCCCCACAGGATGCCCGACTGCAGCAGCCCGACGGCCACCTGCAGCCAGAGGAATAATAGGAAGCTTTCCGTCATCGCCTGGGCGTCTCCTTCCTCATCGCGGGCTAAAGGTCCATATTCGCATTTCGGACCCGGTATTGCGAGTTGCCGCAAGTTAGCCTGGATGGGCTGCCTTCCGCCTCGATCCCTCCTGTCTGGCTCTCCGTATTTCACTCCTGGCGCACCGTTTCATGAAATCTCGCTTGTGACGGCGCCCCAAGCACCCTATAATTGGCATGACTCCATCAACGCCATTTGAACAACGCGAATATGCCTAACCAACTTGCCATTCTGGCCGCGGTCGTTGCAGCCCTGATTTCCCTCCCCTGCTCCCGCGCCCAGGATACGCGCACCGTCATGGAGCCGCACTATCCTCCAACGTGTATCGTGCTCACCGCCCGGCTCGCCGCCGATCGGGGCCGGTTGCCGGAAGAAAGCGAAATCTCCACCGATACCGTGCGCATCCAGGCTGCCCTCGACCAATGCGAGAAGGGCAAGGCTGTCGCACTCCGCCCCACGGGCGCGAACAACATCTTCCTCATGGGCCCCATCGAACTCCGCCCGGGCGTGACCCTCATCGTGGACTCCGGCGCCGCCATCTTCGCCTCGCGCAACCCTCGCGACTACGAACTCAGTCCCGGCTCATGCGGCATCGTGCCTGCCCACGGACCGGGCTGCAAATCCCTAATCAGCGCCAATCGCGCTCCGGGAAGCGGCATCATGGGCGATGGCGCCATCGACGCCCGCGGCGGCGCCAGACTGCTTGGCCAGCAGATCACTTGGTGGGACATCTCCAAGCGCGCCAAGGTCCTCGACACCACCTACACCGTGCCCCGCATCCTCACCGTCGTGCAGTCCGACGATTTCACGCTTTACCGCATCACCCTCCGCAACTCCTTCAACTTTCACGTCTCCGTAGCCCAAACCAACGGCTTCACCGCGTGGGGCGTGAAGATCAAGACCCCCAAAACCGCGCGCAATACCGACGGCATCGATCCTTCGTCATCCACCAACGTCACCATCGCCTACTGCGATATCGATACGGGCGACGACAACATCGCTATCAAGACCGGCGCCGAACCTGCCTCCCACATAAGCGTCGTCCATAATCACTTCTATTCCGGTCACGGCATGTCTATCGGTAGCGGGACCTCGGGCGGCGTCAGCGACGTGGTGGTGAGCGACCTTTCCATCGATGGCGCCGACAACGGTATCCGCATCAAGAGCGACCGCAGCCGCGGCGGCCTGGTCCAGAACATTTCCTACGAAAACGTCTGCATCCGCAACGTCCTCAATCCCATCGTCATCACGCCGATGTACACCACCAACTCCGGGACGCGGCTGCCCATCTACCGCGACATCGTACTTAAAGATGTCCACAGCCTCACTCCCGGCTGGGTTACGCTGCTTGGCCTGGATGCCGCACACAAGCTCGGCGTAGCGATGGACAACGTCACTATCGACGGCATGCGCGAGGCCGAACTGCGCATCGAGAATGCCGTGGTTCGTCAGGGCCGCCGCGGCAATCTGAACCTCGGCGGCGGCGACGTTGTGCTGCACGGCGGCGCGGACGAAGCCGCTCCTATGAACTGCTTCACCCGCTTCCCCGCGTTCCCCGCCATCAACGCCCCCGAAGCCGCCGTCACCGTGCCGCCCGAGGACAAGACGCTCTACGTCGCCGCGTCCGGCACCGGCGACTTCTACTCCATCCAGCACGCCATCGATGTCGCTCCGCCTGAAGGCGCCGTCATCTCCATCGCCCCCGGTACGTATCGCGAAGTCCTCAAGATTTCGAAGCCCAACATCACCCTGCGCAGTCCCTATGACGACCCCAAGCAGACCGTCATCGTCTACGACAAGAGCGCCGGCACGTCGGGCGGCACCTTCAATTCCGCCACCGTGGAGGTCCGCGCCGCCAATTTCACCGCCGAGAACTTGACGTTCGCCAACGACTTCAACGTTAACCAACCGCAGCTTTCGCAGGGTTCTCAGGCCCTGGCTGTCTCGGTAACCGCCGACCGCGCCATTTTCCGCAACATGCGCTTTCTCGGAAATCAGGACACCGTGTACGTCTCCAGGGGCCGGCAGTATTTTTCCAACTGCTACATCGAGGGCAACGTCGATTTCATCTTCGGCGACGGCAAGGCGGTTTTCGAAAATTGCGAGATCCACAACACCACTCACGCCGCCGGCGGGTTCGTAACCGCGCAGGGCAGGACCGCCGGCGATCAGGACAGCGGTTTCGTATTCAACCATTGCAAGCTGACTGCCGCGCCCGGAGTAGCGCATGTCTGGCTGGGACGTCCATGGCGGCCGTATGCCACGGCCATCTTCCTGAATACCGAGATGGGAGATCACATCGAGCCCGCCGGCTGGCGCGAATGGCACCCCGGCGAAACGCATTATATGGATACGGTGTTCTATGCCGAATTCAACTCGTCGGGACCCGGTGCGCACCCGGCCGAGCGCGACCCGCACACCAAACACCTGACCGCTGCGGAGGCCGCCGGCTACGAAACGCAACGCTACCTGGCCGGCTCGGACGACTGGAGAGTCGTCCATTAGGGCCCGTCGGGAAAGAACTGGCGCGCAGACGTGGCCCAAGCGCTCATGCGCAATGTTACTTAGCGCAGATCCATCCAGTCACCTCACGATGGCGGCAAGACCCAATACCGCCAGGCTCGGGAGCCTCGATCGGCCTAAGCCCGGTTTCAACCGGCCGAACACAACCGGCCGAACTGCACAAGCGGATGCCGGCGCGTGGTGATACTTGGCAGGGCAACTACGATGCGACCGATCACTCACCCGGTTTTCGGGCACTACGGGATGCTTGCGGGAAACCGCGCAATTGGGTACTCTCTCAAAGATGGTTTGTGTGCGGTTGGGTACGCTTTGGACCGCTCGCGGCCATGATTGTCCCCTCGGGTGGGGCTTGATTCATGACTCGACTGCCCTCGGTTTCGACGGAGGTAGGGGCCAAGTCAGGTAAAGCGGCCGGAGGCACGGGCCGGGGAATGCCGAACAGCAGCCGAGCCCCAAAATTCCAACAGGAAGAGAGACTACGACGCCATGAAGAACTTCGATAATTTCAGAGTTGCTTTCGTTCTTGGCATAGCCTGCCTGATGGGCACCGCCGCCCTCGCGCAGGAACCGCCGGTGAATGTTTCCGCGGCGAAGCATCCGCACCTGGCCGACGCCCAGCAGCAGTGCAAGCTGGCCTGGACCAAACTCGGGGAGGCGCAGAAGGCCAACGATTGGGACATGCAGGGCAATGCGCAGCGCGCCAAAGGGCTGCTGGTGCAGGCAGCGGAGTCAATTAAGCAAGCGGCCGAATCGGCGAACCAAAACGCTAACAAATCGAAACCGGGAAGCGGCCCGACCGGCCAGGCGCCGGTTGTGAACATTTCCGCGGCCAAGCACCCGCACCTGGCGGCCGCGCAACAGGAGGTCCAGAAGGCTTGGCAGAAGTTGGTAGAAGCGCAGAAGGCCAACGACTGGGACATGGACGGTCATGCCCAGAAGGCCAAGGACCTGCTCGCTCAGGCGACCAAAGACCTCAAAGCCGCGGCCCTGGCGGCTAACACGGGAGCTGCGGCGAAGAAGGGCAAGTAATCCACTTGGTTCCCTGGAGGGAGGCGTGCGCCAACCAGCGACCGACCCAGGTGCGGGATGCGGCGGGTGTGCGCCAGGTGTCCCGATGAGTCGGAATGCGGCACGCACGAGTGCGCAATGTCGCTTACTTTTCCAGGAACCGGACACCGGTATCGATTGAGTCTCGCACGCGGTCTTGTGTGGGGCAGTTTTCAACCTGCCCCACGTAAGACCGCACTATTAACGATAGGCGGAGAACCCTGCGGAATTGCGCATGAGTGCGTGCGCCCCATACGGTTATTTGGGAACTGCGGGGATCACCAGGCGGAGCGGAGGGTTTTCGCCTTGGACGATGGTGACGAGTTGGCCGTGCGGGGCGTCCTTGCCGTCCCAGAAACTGGCGGGTAGCTCGGCGGCGGGCCACACACGATACTCGCCGGGGCGCAGCGCGGCGGCAAAGTGGCCGGATGCCTCCGCGGTTGCCATGGCTACCGGATCCAGACCGGGTTTGACGGCCTGGAATAGCGCGTACTTGCCGGGGGCGGGCTGGCCGGCGGAATCCACGATGAGCCCTTCCACGCGGACGGTCACCGAGCTCATGGAGATCGCCAAGGTCCCGGGATTGGGGCCTTTCAGCTCCAACTCGCCGTAGGGAAGATCGGCGTCGCCCAGGCGGGCCGAGACTCCGCGTGCGCGGCCGCCGATGCAAGTCGCATGGAGGCGGTACTTGCCGGGCGGGATGTTGCGCAGCGCGAACGACCCGTCGTCCAGGCTGGCGGTCTGTCCCTGCACGGCGCGATTCTGCATCAGTTGGACGATGACGGGGCAGGGCTTGGTTGCGGCATCGAAGAGCAGCGTTCCGGCGAGGTCGAGGGGCATGGTGTCCTCGACGTGCAGGACGATGCCGGAGATGTCCGTGGTTCCCACTTGCAGGTTGGGCTCGGCGACGCCGGCCGGGCCGGTGGTGAATCCGCGGCTGTAGGGTGGCGGCAGAGAAGGCTCCAGGCGGTACTTGCCGGGCTGCACATTGTTGAGGGTAAAGCTGCCGTCATCGGCCAGGGGAACCCAGGTGGACCTGCCAAAACCGGGGATGCCGACAGTCGCCATCATGACTTGCGCCCGCGCGCCATTCTGAAGGACGGCGAAACCGGGCGGCAGAGCGACACGGCCCTGAACGCGCACGCCCGCGGAAATCCGAAGGCGGACCGCGATGCCGTCGAGTTGCCGTCCGGCTTCCACCTCGATTGGCTCGGCGTCTTCGAACTTCAAGGCCGAGGGATAGTAAACGTCGGTGTAGCGGGCATCCCAATTCTTGGCGAGACCGGGCTCGACGTGCAGATAGTAACTACCGTGCGCCAGGCCCGCCGCGCGGAACCTCCCGCGGTCGTCGCTGGAGATGCCACCGTGCGACCCACTCACCAACCCGCCTTGGGGGCTACGGGTCAGAACAATGATACTGGCACTGGCAACGGGGAAGCCATCCAGGTCCTCTACGCTGCCGGCGATCACGGCTTGCGGCGTAAGCGAGATTCGGACGTGCGCGGGATTCTGGCCGGAGCTTATATCGACCAACTGGGATGCCTGCAAATAGCCGTTCCGGCTGACCGCCAGGTTGTGCGGCCCGCGCTGCAGTCCGTCGAACCGGAAGTGGCCGGTGGCATCGCTATAAGTCAGGGTGCGGTCCGGTCCGATTGCGGAGAGTACGATGCGCGCACCGGCGAGCGGCGCTCCGGAAAGCTGGTCGATGACGGCGCCTTCGACCGAGAGGCTGCCCGGCTCCGGGTGAGGAACCTGCGGTAAAGCCAGCGAGGCGGACAGCACAGCCAGCAGGAGCGCCCTCATCGCACCACCTCGCGCGGCGCGGGCTTGGCGCTGCACGCCATGAAGATATGCAACACGCCGGCGGGCTGGCCGGTCAGTTCAAAGCCGTTCTGAGATATCTCGCGCTCCCCGAGCTTGGCGGATGCTACAGAGTACTGGAAGTTCGCGGTTGTGACGGCGGGCTGCGGACGAATCGCCAGCTTGTACCTGCCCGGAATCAGGCTGGGCAAGGTGAACTCTCCGCTGGCTGCGCTGGTAACCGGCGGGGGCATCGTCGCGAACCGGCTGGAGACCTCGGCGCGGATGGAAACCGGCACTGCCGGGCAGTGTTCGTCGAAGACCACGGCGCCCTGGATATCGAAAGGCGGCTTCATGGCGATCTCCACGCCGTCGATATCCTTCTCGCCGACCTCGACGGTGCGGTAGCCGGCCAGTAGTATGCGCGGGTGTCCGAAATCGGCCTGATCCCTGGTGACGGCTTCGACGACATACTGTCCGGGCAGGAAGTTCTGCAGCTCAAAAGCGCCGTTCACGACGGAGACCGGGAGCCTGGCATCGTCTGGCTGCGAGGCGTCCTGCAGCCGGGCGAACACGTCGGTGTTCACTAGGAAGGGGCGGGAGCGGGGAGCGTCCGCCGGTTGGACGACACGTCCGGAAATCCGCACGCCGGCTTGGCGGATCAACTGAATGTCGATATTGGGCAGCTCCTGCCCGACGGCGACGGCAACCGGCTTAGCGGACGCCGCGTGAAGGGCTCGCGGGTAGTAAGTAATGCGTTCCGTCTCGTCGGTGTCGTCGAAATGGGGGCGGGGGTGGGCGATCAGGTAGTAGCTTCCCGGGGACAGGCGGGCGAAACGGTACTCGCCGAGGTCGTTGGTGCTGGCGCTGGCGACGGCAACCAAGTGGCGGGTTCCCGGAACGGTCCGGCTTGGCGGCATGGGGAGTGTCAGCAGGTCGATAGCGACTCCCTCCATCGGTACGCCGGCCGAATCGGTGACCTTGCCGGCGATGACGGCGGCGGGCCGCAGGGAGAGGTGCACTTCGATGCGGGTGCGGTCGGCCGAAAGGCGGGCCCGGACGAGTTGGCTCGCCGCGAGGTAACCGGGCTGGTCGGCGGATACAGCGTAGTCGCCGAGAGGAACTTCCTGGAATTGGAAGCGGCCCGTGGCGTCGCACCGGGTAAAGAGCACCCGCTCGCCGGCTTGTAGCTTGACGCGGGCGCCGGAGATCGGATCGTGAAGGACGGTATCGGTGACATCGCCGTCCACGGTTCCGGTCTGGGGCGAGGGTAAAGTCACGATCTGGGCGTAGATGGCGGTGGAGAGTCCCAGGAGGGGCAGGAGAATTTTCCGCACGGAACGACCGGGGCGCGCGAAATCGCCACTGCGGCAGGTTGGCATTCAGATCAATTTTGCATCATGCGGGGGGCGGTATCAATAGCTACTAAGAGATTCGGATCTTAAGGATAATCAAGCTGTGGACCGTAGGGATTTGCGATATTGTGGGGCTGTGCCGGATATCAGGATACTGCGGATTGCCATGTTGTTGGCGGGGATGTGGGCCGCTGCGGAGCGGACCGACGGGCAGGTGCCGGGGCGCGAGGCGCCGGTCAAATTAGTACAGTTCTCGGCGGTGGCGCTGGATAGCGGCGGGCGCCCGGTGGGAGATCTGACGGCCGGCGAGATTCAGATCGTGGATGCGGGGAAGCCTCAGAAGGTGGAACTGTTTCGTCATAGCGACAGCAAGCTGCAGCCGGCGCCGCTGCCTGTGCCGGGAGAGTTTTCGAATCGTGGGACGGCCAACGTGCCGCGCGCCACGCTGGTCCTGTTCGATCTGCTCAACGAGAGCTTCGCGACGCGCGGCGTGGCGGCGAACTACCTGGCGCAGGGATTGAAATCGCTGGAATCGAGCGATTACCTGTACCTTTACGTGCTAACACAGACTGGGCGGCTATTCCCCGTATATGGCCTGCCGGATGCGGAGCGCGAGGCGCCGGATGCGGGCGGTGTTCCATGGACCCGGGATGCCAAGGCGCTGCTGGACAACGCAGTCAACAAGGTGTTTCAGTTACGCCCGGTGTATATGGACATCGATACGCGCGTGCGGACGACATTCCGGTCGTTGGGATCGGTGGCGAGCCTGCTGGCGGGGATTCCCGGGCGTAAGAACATCGTCTGGGTGACACACGGGGTTCCGATCGAGATTGGCGCCAGGGCCAGTGCATCCGACTGGCCGGTGGACTATACGCCCCTGCTGCGCCAGTTGAGCCTGACGATGGATCGGGCCAACGTGGCCGTCTATCCGGTGATGCAGGTGACGCCGGGGACGGCGACGCCGGGCACGCCGGAGGCCCAGTATAGCGGCATGGGCAGCCAGGATACGTTGCAGCAGATGGCCGAGCTGACCGGCGGGCCGGCACAATCGACAAAGTCCATCGGCGAAGTGGTGCGGCAGGCGATGAACGACGTTCGCACCAGCTACCAGATTGGATACTATCCGCCCGCGGCGAGTTGGGACGGCAAGTTCCACAAACTGCGTGTCGCGTGTACGCGTAAGGGCGTGCGCATTCAGGCGAAGACCGGCTACTACGCGTGGTTGGACCAGACCAGCGACGAGCAGGACGCGCTGGATTCGGCGGCGGCGCCGGCGTTCGACGCGTCCGAGATCGGGATGCGCGCGACGAAATCGCCGAGTTCGAAAGCGGCGGACATCGCACACTTCGCCGTGCGCATCGACCCGTCGGACGTGCGGATTTTGCAGCAGGGGGAACGGAACGTCGCTCATCTGGGCCTGCAGGTGGCGGCCTACTCGGGGGACGGGGAGCCCGAGCGGTCGGTGGTGGCCCCGATGGATCTGAACTTGAGTGCGGAAGAACTGGCGAATGTGAGGAGAGACGGCATTGCGTGGAGCCAGGACATCCGTCTGGGGGAGAAAGTAGACAGGGTACGGTTTCTGGTCTTCGACCGGGAGTCGCACGCGGTGGGGACGTTGACCATTCCGATGAAGGCTGCGAAGTAGAAGAGACCGACTCTTGGGGACGGTAAGCAGTGGGGCAGGAAACCATCCTGCCCCACATAATGCGGAGCTAGAACTGAAGCTTCATCCCTAACTGAATGTTACGCGGCGGGTAGGCCGAGGAAATCTGGCCGAAGCTGCTGTCGGTTACGGTCATGGAACTCATGCCCGAGAAGTTGACGCAGTTGAAAGCGTTCACGAAGTCCACTCTCACGCGGAGTTGAACCCGCTCGGTGGGGTGGAAGAACTTGGTCACCGAGAGGTTGTAGATCTGCATGCCGGGACCTTCCATGTTCCCCGCGCCGGACGTGCCCCATCGCGATTGCGGAGCTTGCGAAAACGCCGCGGCCCGGAACCAGCCGTTGGGGCCGGGATCGGGAAGAACCGTCGGGCCGCCGTTGTAGTCCGCGGCACGCCCCGACACGATCGCCGAGTTGCCTACGGCGGTGTAATAAGGGCCGGTCTGCAGATGGATGACGCCGCTCAATTGCCATCCGCCGGCGGGGGCGCGAAGGTAGCGGCTCTGCGAGGTGAGCTTCGGCAGGGCCCAGACGAATGTGCCTACGAAGGCTTGCCGCACATCCATGCTGCCGGCGCCGGATGTGCTATAGGCCGGTCCGTACATCACCTTCGGATTGAAATAGTCGTGGTCGTTTTGGGTGTCGGACGAGGTGTCCGTCAGCATCTTCCCGAAAGTATAGGCGGCCGTAAAACTCACCTTGCCCATGCGGCGCGTCAACCTGGTCTGCAGGGAGTGGTAGTTGGAAGTACCCAAGCTGAGGAACTGCTGAATGGTGGCGTATCCGGCGTAGGGGCGAATGGTGTTCTCGCTGGTGGTGGAAGCGACCGTGGCGAGGGTAGCCCAAGTCGGCTGATTGATATCCGGCTCGGTCAGGAGGTGGCGACCCAGGGTGCCCACATACGATACGTCAGCGAACAGGCGCATCGGCAATTCGCGCTGAACGCCGAAGCTGAACTGCTGGGAATAGGGAATCTTCAGACCCGGATCGATGGTCTGAATGGTGCCCCACACCGGGGTGACGGAACCGGCGGCGGCAAGGTTCGAGAGATTGCCGTTGGTGATTTCCGCGGTTCCCACGTAGGGCGGATTGTTCAAAGTGTAGAAGGTGGGATTGCCCTGAATGCGATCATAAGCCAGACCATAGCCTCCGCGGACGACGGTCTTCTGATCGACGGCGAAGGCAAACCCCACACGCGGCGACCAGGTGCTCTGGCTGGGGTACATCCCTCGCGGCGCGCCGTCGGGGACCGCCAGAACTTTCGGATCGGTGGCGTTCGGCACCAGGTAAGCCTGGGACGGGTTGACTCCATTGGACACGCGCACCAAGCCGTTATAGATGTTGCCGATGCCGGGGGTGATGTTGCCCGATGAATTGAGCACCACGGCCTGCGCCGGGTTATAGAGCGACGGCACGAACTCGGCCAGGTTGTTGACCGTGGAATACATCGCCATCATGTATTCGTAGCGCAGCCCGATATTGATGCTGAGCCGGCGCGAAACCTTCCAGGAGTCCTCGGCGAACACCGCTGGCTCGGTGTAACGGTACTTGCCAAAGGGGTCGTAGGCGGCTTCGGTGTAGGTGAGGAAGTTGCCGAGCAGCGCGTCCGCCATGGCATAACCCGTGGTATTGGGATTGCCGCTGTTGTTGAAGCTGACGCTGCCGTCATAGACCGAGCGCCCGTTCTGATCCTTGCGATTGCGGATGATCAGAACTCCGGCCTTGATGGTGTGCTGGCCGCGGGTAATTGACACTTTGTCGCCGGCTTCGATCTCCGCGGTCGGCGAGATCAGCGTGCTGGACGGGCCGGTCCAACCGGTGAAGCTGGTGATGGCCATGGTCGGGACGCCGTTCACGTAAGGTCCAACTGTATTGAAGAGGCGCTGGAAACTGTATCCCTGCGTGGTACGCTGCCAACTGTCGCCCTGGTTCCAATAGTGCTGCGAGTTCCAACTGGCGCCCAGGTGCGCCTCGTTAACGATGGAAGGCGTGATCACCCAGGTTTCCGAAATCAGGCCGCTCTTTCCGGGGCGGTCGCGAATTTCGGGGGCGACCGGCAGCGAGCCGCCAGGGCCGTTAGCCAGGTAGATGGCGTTGTAATCGTCGATCCAGCGGCCGGTGAGCAGGTGGCGCTCATTGATTTGATAGTCCAGGCGGCCGAAGTCCTCACGGTAGTTGAGCGGGTTGGGACTTTGTAGCGTGCAGTCGTTGGAGGCGCCCGTGTTGGCCCACACTGCGCACTGCGGAATCACGTAGTTGTAGACGTTGGCGGTGGCTTGTCCGTCCGCCGTGATCATGGAGGCCGGAATGGTGTTGTTGGGGAAGGGAGTCTTGGTGCCGGGCTGATCGATGACGTGGCTGCTGGGGAAGATGCCCTGCAATTCGGTAGTGCTGGGCAGGGTGACGCGCGTGCCGGCGGTCTGCTGCCGCAGACGCTTCCAATCCTCGCCGATGGAGACGAAGAGCTTGTTCCTCTTGATGGGGCCGGTCAGGTTGTAGCCGAAATCGTTGTAGCGAAGCTCGGTGAGGCTGGGCGAGAAGAAGTTACGGGCATCCAAAGCGTCGTTGCGGAAGTACTCGAACGCCGAGCCATGGATCTGGTTGCCGCCGTGCTTGGTGACCACGTTGAAGGACGCGCCGGTGGAGCGGCCGTATTCCGAGGAAAAATTCGAGGACTGGATCTTGACTTCTTCCAGGAAGTCGGGGCTGACGTTGTTGATCAAGCTGCCATTGGAGCCGTTGTCCAGGTTGCCTACGCCGTCCACGGTCAGGTTGTTCTGGTTGGTGCGGTGGCCGTTGATGGCCTGATTGGTGGCGGACAGGCTGGTGAGGACGCCGAACTGGTCCGGATTGGTGATGACGGCGCCGGGAATGAGCGTGAGCAACTCGGCGTAGGCGCGCCCGTTGAGCGGAACATTGTCCACCTGTTCGGTGTCGATGACGTGCGAGACCTCGCCCGACACGGTATTCAGCGCTTCGGCCGCGGAGGCTACCACTTCTATGGTCTGGGAAGCGTCGCCGACCTGAAGTTGGAAATCGGCGGTGATGCGGCCATCCGCCTCGAGTGCGAAGCCGGACTTCTCGGACCGTTTGAATCCGATATGATCGACGGCGACGGTATAGGGCCCGATCGGCAGGTTCTCGGCGACGTAGAAGCCCTTCTCGTCGGTGGAAACCGTGCGGACGGCCTGAGTATCGGTATCGATTATGGCGACTTTGGCGCCAGGGACGGCAGCTCCCGAGGGATCTGTCACGGTGCCCGATACGCGGCCGAAGTCTGTTTGTGCGGAGAGAGTACCGGCGAAACTCGCCAGGACAAGGAAAGCGAACGGAAGCCTGCGACGTAGCATGCCAACTAACCTCCAAACTGGAATACGGGAGACCGCCGACCCCGGCGGGAACACGGAAACGCCGGGGCGTTACCGTTAATCTCCTGATTGCAGATGAGTTTATCCCAATTACGATTGGCGGGCAGGTTACCAACTGTTACCAACGGTTATGTGCCGGTACAACTCCCATGGACACAGCGTCTTAGCGCACCTGGCAGGGTTTGGTAGGTGAGCGTCGGGCTTGGTAATGCACTGAGTCTACAACGCCTGATACGTCAAACGGCGGGCAGATCCGGGATTTCGCACCGGGCATCTCGACCAGTGGTAACGCGGCACCGATGAGTGCGCAATGCCGCTCAGTTCTCCGCCTCGTCGGAGGAATCTGTGGGTTACCGATGCGCTCAAAGGCCGAAGCTCACGGGAACACTCCAGGGCCGGATTGGATGGCAAGCGGACCAAAGAACCGGACAGGCCAAGTTTTGTAGAGCAATCCCGAAAAGGACCGTTGCGGATTATTATGACGCAAATGGTGCGGTTTGTAGCGTTCATCTCCGCGAACAAAGGTCCCGAAAGCGCTTCGAGGATGCTGTGGGAGAGGCTTGCGAGAGTGCGGCCGCGCGTCGCGTCGCCAAGCAGTTATTCGGCGAAGCAGAAATTGACGGCTGAGATAGTGCCTCTTGGGACTCGGAGAGACAGAGGATTCCGCGAGGCAGACTGCCCGTGGATCTGCTGGAACCACAAAATGGGCGATTCTGCGGACCTCGCCGCCCAGTCGAATGATGTCTTATGAGAGCTCCCCGATGGGGTGGGATAGAAAGCCGGCGTCAACACAAGGCCGCCCGCTTTCCACCAGTCGTGACGTTGGCGCCGGCGCACCGACGATCCGGCAGGCAATCTCTAGCTTTCCTTCGAAATCGTTTGCATGAGGCCGCGGATGTAGCCCAACGCGAAGCCAAACCCCTTTGGTCCCCCCGAATAGTCGCCCGGATCTCCCGGAATTGTGGGCAGATGGTCGGGCATCAGCATGCCGTCATAGCCGACCTCCTTGTAGACCCGCATGGCGCGCGGCATGTCCACGTCGCCTTCGTCCGGAAAAGCCTCCTGGAAATTCAGAAACCCGCCCTTGATATTCCGGAAATGCACGTTGAAGATTTTCTTCCTGACGCCGAAGTAGCGGATGACATCGAAGATCTCCGAGGCCGGGTGCTGCAGCATTTCAGAGACCGTGCCCTGACAGAAATTGAGGCCGTGGTATTCACTGGGTGCGATATCGACGAAACGCTTCAGGCCGTCCACGCTTCCGAGCACCCGCTCGACTCCACGGAAGCCCTTGCCTCTCGGCATTCCGGGGTCGTGAGGGTGGCAAGCCATCCTCACCTTGTATTCCGTGGCAACCGGGACGACGCGCTTCAAGAAGAAAGTGATTCGCTCCCACGCCATGTCCGCGGTAACACGGCCCGCTGCCGTCAACGGAGGCTCCTCTTTGGCGGCCGCGTAATTGAAGGCGTGGGCGGAAGCGCGACCCCGCCCTTTCACTGGATCGGTACGCACGATGCCCAGAATGCTCATGTTGTACTTGACGGCGGGAATCCCGGCTTTGGCCACGTTGCGGATCATCTGGCAGATGTCGTCGATGTCGCGGTCGCGGTCGGGACTCTTGCCCAGCATGATGTTGGGGTATTCCACTTTGTCGATTTCGACCGAACTCAATGGCAGCGGTATCATCGCCAGTTTCATACCGTAAGACTCCACACGCTCCCGCTCCCGGACCAGTCGCTCGACGGACCACTTCTCGTCCAGATGCCTGGAGGGCAAGGATGTGCAGACCGCTTCCACGCCGGCCGCCGAATAAAACGCCAGGTCGTCGTCCGTCATGTGGTCTTGCATGCCGAGTTTCATGCGGAAGTTCGAGGGAGCCTTGCGGCCCTCACCGGTCTGAGCGGCGGCAATAGCCGGTGCGGCGGCCGCAGCCGCCAGAAAATCTCTTCTGTTCATGTCGGTCTCCAATTTCCTTCGTGCGACGAGCGATGCATCTCAACCCGGCCGCCCTATGGTCAACAGTCATCAGACAAGTGATATCGTGAGCATAAACCGCGTTCCTCCAACCTGTCAAGTTCTTTTGAATCCGTCGCAAGATCCCAAAATGGCGTGCGGCATGACCTCTGCGCCAGGAGATCGTCAGACCCGATTTCGCGAGGGACAAGATGCCGACCGACAATGAGTCAGATTTGTTTTCAATAAGTTGGCTTGGTGACAGATCGTTGATGGCGGTGCATTGATTGACCAGCTTGGGCGCTAGTGATATGATGTCATCTTAGATCTTCGAGCCCAACGCAGGGAGCAGCTTAAGAAAGGGCGATACAAAGATGTCCATAGAAGCACCTGCAGTGCCGGGCGTGCGGCATAAGACGCAGAGCTTGGCGATGGACTTAATCGATGCAATCTCCGAGCAGATTCGCGGCGGAGCGATTCGACGTGGCGAGAAACTGCCCACCGAGTTGGCGATCATACAGAAATTCGGTGTAAGCCGCACGGTGGTGCGCGAAGCCATTGCAGGGCTGCGGTCGTCGGGCTTGGTAACGACCAAACACGGCATTGGGACATTCGTCCTCGATGCTCCATTACCGGTCGTATTCCGGGTTGAGCCAGGCAGCATCCCCACCGTGCCGGACATTCTGGCGGTGCTCGAATTGCGCATGGGTTTGGAATCGGAGGCCGCAGCGCTGGCGGCGTCCCGCCGTACGGATGCCCAACTGCAAGATCTCCGCCGGGCTCTGGATGAGTTGCAAGAGGCCCAGCGGAGCGCGTCCAACACGGCGGAAAAGGACTTCCAGTTCCACCTCAGCGTGGCGGAGGCCAGCGGAAATCGCTACTTTGCGGAAGTGTTGACCCACTTTGGAACCGCCAGCATCCCCCGCACCCGGGTCAACCTGACACAATCGGCCGAGGATCAGGCGACCTATGAAAGTGTCTTGCGCCGCGAACACGAACAAATCTACGGCGCGGTTCTCTGTGCCGACCCGAAGCTCGCTGCCAAGTTCATGCGCGCGCACCTTTCCAACAGCCGCGACCGGTTCCGAAAGGCCCAGGACCAAGCTGTCCAGCCGCAACACGCATAACCAACGTCTCCGCGGGTTCCAGACACTAGCTGCCGGGCCGCTACAATTTGGCGGGCCGGCAGCATTGGAGAAAAGGTTGCGACCTGTCGCTCTTCCCCCTATTCCAGCTTTTGGCCGCTGCGCGCCGCAGCGAAGTAGTGGCACTCGATATTCACGTCCAGGTAACGCAAGAAGCCTTCCTTATCCTGCCGATCGGCCCGGCTCGTCGATCGTCAACCGGCCTTGGGCGCGTACTCTTCTTTCACCATGAACAGGTAGGAAAGCACCCCCGCGATCAGCGCCACCAGGACCGCCGCCATGGGCGCGTCGTAGCTGCCGGTTCGTAGCAGCAACCACCCCGTGAGGATCGGTGCGACAATGCCAGCCAGGCTGCAGGAACAGTTCTGAATGCCGGAAATTCTGCCGATCGCGGCGCCCGGAATGAGCGTCTGCGTGAGAGCCCAGTAATTCGCCGTAGCCAGCCCGAGTCCCGAAAGCGACACCACGGCAAACAACAGCGCGGTATTGAGGGAGGTCGCCTGCGCGCCGATCAATTCCGTACACGCGATCGAAAATCCGGCAATGGTGAACGCCTTGCGGACGGTCACCGGGTTTCGTCCGCCCGCAATCAACCTGTCCGCCAGCCAGCCGGATAGAGTCGCCATAATCGCCATGCCGCCGAAACTGAAGAACACGAAGAGCCCCATCTTGCCGAGCGAAAGATGGCGCCGCTCCATGAAGTAAGCGGGCATCCAAGTCATGCAGAAGTAGACGAAATACATGTAGGAAAACGAGGCCACAATGGTGCCCCACGTGATTGGGCTGGCCATGATCCGGCCGAAGGGAACGGACTTTAGGCCGGCCTTGGCTGCGGCGCTCTTCTCGAGTTGGCGATCGTCGTTTTTGACCAGCAGCAGCCAGGGCACAAGCCAAATCAGTCCGCCCAAACCGATCAGAACGAACATCAGCCTCCAGTCGTACCGGCCGATCAGCCAGGCTGCCAGCGGAGTTCCGATGGCTGGCCCGATCTTTGTCCCGGTCATGTACAACGCCACAGCCAGGCCGCGCTGCTTCTCGACGAAGTGGTAGCGGATCCAGCGATAGCTGGCAGGCACAACCACGGCTTGCCCCACTCCCAGACATACTTGCACCACGACCAACTGCGGAATGGATTTCGTCAGGGCCGTGCAGGTCGATGCCAGACACCACAACGTGAAACCGGCGAAATACGGGAACTTGACCCCATACCGGTCCACCAGCCAGCCGGCCGGAATTTGCAGGATGGCGTAAGTCCAGAAAAAAGCCGAATTCAAAATGCCGCGATCGGTAACTGAAAGATGGAAAGCCTTGATGAATTCCGGCATCGCCAGCGGCACCGACAGCGCCGACCGCGACACATAGGCGATGATCATCCCACAACTGAGCACAGCGATGATGGCCCATCGCACGGCGCCCGGCTTGGTTCCGGAAGACGAGACGGGGGAACCTACGGTGGTCATCGCAGCACCTGCTCCGAGGCGCCTCGCGATGCTTCCAGCCAGCCCAACCCTGCCGTGCCTGGACTCGCGTTGAAGAGGAAATTCTCAAGACCGCAGTTGCGCAGCCGGCGGGCGATCTGCTCCAGTTGGTAGTCGTAAGCGAAAAGGTATTCCATCGCGCGGAAGCCAACGATGGGGGCGGCGCCGAATCGGTCCGGAAGCGGCACTTCATTGAACATCATCGAGAGGTTTGCGGCGAATCTCGGCATGCGGACTCCTGCCAGCTCTGCTGGCCAGCAGTCGCATCGGGCGAAGGCGGCTGCACGTGATGATCATTCGTCAGACGTCATATATTATATGCATCCAAAAATCTGCGCGTCAAGGGCAGACGTCCGCTCAAAACATGACCATGTGGCCATCGGTTGGGCGTTTAGGAACATGACTGAAAGCGCGAGCGCACTGCGGCCATCTTTCACCGAAGGATGGACATGCACTCAAAGGCCCACGTCTCCAACGTGCTCAACGGCAAAGTGCCCGGCGTGCAGAACTTAACCCACCTGGCCATGGGCCGCAAACTCCTTCGGCGATCCTGGCTCGATCCGTGGATGGAAGCCAACGAATCGAAATGATAGGACCAGAATCATGCCAGTGTTCATCGCCGACTGCGGAGGCAAGCGAGAAAAGAATGCGTCGAAAGCGGTTCCAACGAGGCTGTCTGACGCCTCGGAAAAGGAACGGAAAGCTGTATTGGATAGAGTCGATGAGCAAGATCACACGAGAACATCTCCAGTCGCTGCTCGGGACGAAGGCGAAGGTTTTGGCGCACGGTGGCGTGGATCACCTGCGGTTCAGGCTTCGTTCGATTTTCGAGTTGGCGGTGAGCGAAGGTGTTGTGGATCGCAATCCGGCCGTTTCGCTGTTCACTCCGCGGAATTGCCAGCGCAGTCGCGAGAAGCTCGTGCTGACTCCGCAGGACATCGCGAAAGTGATGGAGCCTTTGGAACTCCGGGAACGGCTCATCGTCCGGCTTGCCACATTCGAAGGGATGCGGCCCGGTGAGAACCTCGGCCTCCAGGTCCTGGATGTTGACGGGAACTCTGTTTGGGTGCGACGCCGGCTGTACAAGGGCAATATCGATTTGCCCAAGACACGGCGCTCAGCCCGGCAGGTGGCGCTCTCGGCCGCCACGGTCGAACTGCTCGGTCAGTGGAGCGAGAAGGTGCGGGAGACCAGGCCGGAAGCCTGGCTGTTTCCGGCGGTGACGTTGAACTCGCCAGTTCGGCGGGATAACGTATGGCGCCGGAACATGCTGCCGAAGATGAGGAAGATCGGCATGGACTGGGCAACATTCGAGGTCATGCGGCGGACGTTCGCCACGCTGTCGAAGCAGCCCGCAGTCCGCCGGGCGCAGCTACAGCGCCGAAGCGGTGCCCGAGCGAAAAGGGGTGAACGGGAAACACTCCGGAACAGAGCCTCATTGGCCGATCACACAGGATGCCCGAGAATCACCTTGACGACCCGATTCCCTAGGAACTCTCGTTGGCGAGTTCCTAGGAGGCTTGAGGGGATGGTGAAGCCGCCGGGTGGCTCCTGAATTGGTGGGGGCCCGCACCTCGAACGTGCCGCGGCTGAGGGGGCGGATCATTCGAAGGGTTTGGAACTGCGAGATTGGGAAAAGACGGAGCGCTGCTCGAAGGGGGAGACCCGCGGCTGGGGCGATGGACAGAGCCGACACGATTAGCCGGACTTGGATTCCTCGGACCCGGAGGCGGCGTCAGCAAGTGGGCGAGGCCCCATTGCAGAGGTTTGCGGACCCAAGCGTCCGCCCTATCTTCTTGAACGCGCATTGATTCCAGCGCGGTGTCGGTACGAGTCACCCCTGAAAGCTGGCCCGCCGGAAATCCTCACGGTCGGCCTCAATGTCAGTTCGGCGAGATAGTTCCCCCGATTTTCACGCTAAACCAAAGCAGTCGCCTCAAACTGCAGTGGTCCACGTCCGATCGAGCACCTTCCACATGCCGGCCACAACGTCTCAATCGTTTATCTGAACGACCACGCCCAAGTGTGAGATTTCAGGTAGCGTGTCAGCACTCAAGAGCTCGGCCGTAAATCCACGAACGCGCCCCCAAACCTCTGGAGGCCCATGCCTGTCCGGCGCGCTGTTTCTCTTGGCACACGCCAGATTAGAGGGAGGAAGTGTCACCCGCGGACGGATCCCGCGCGGTACAGCGGCGGCGGCTGCGATTCAGACCGCTCCTTCGTTGTGGACTCGGGGGGCCATTCGCGTGTTGCAGCATGTGCGACCGATATGGATAGCAACTTGCATAGGATCGTCGCGGGAGGCAGTCGGCCATGTTCCGAGTAAGCAAGGCGGAGGAGCAGTTGGTCACAACTCTTACGATTGACGGGCAACTCTCGGGCGACGCCATCGAAATCGTCGAGACCTGCTGCGATCAGGCCATCTCGACGGGCAAGGCGGTTGAGCTCTTCTTGCGCGATGTCTCAACGGTGGACGAAGCCGGCCGCGCTCAGCTAAGCCGGTTGGCAGCCAAAGGCGTCCGGTTGCTGGCCAATGGCGTCTATACATCCTATCTTGTTGGCAACTTGGTCGCGCCAGCGCGGCGCTGATGACGTACCTCAGAGTTATTGGAACGCCGAGTTGACGATCTGGCGAGCCGCAAAAGGCGGGGCGAGGCCAGTGGTTCAGTCCGCCGATTTCGCCGTTCCGTCTCGGCGGAGCACGGGGGTAGCAATGGTCGTCTCGAACATGCCTTACCAATCCTCAACAAAGCGGTGGTTTCCTACTGCCCTGTTTCTTGTCGTCACGGTCGGGCCTTGGATCGCCCTGGCGTGGCTCGTCTGGCCTCGCTAGTCACAAAGCCAGTCGCCGTGCCCACGTGCCGCCGGAGCCACCTCCACCCTTAAGAGTGCGATATAAGCGTATGAGATCTGAAATGCCAAAGTTTGGCATTTGCTATGGCAAATGACAGGACAAGGGTATGCCCTCCAAGAGTCGATAGCCGCCAGCCTGCCGCCTCTTTGGCGAGTAGCCCGGAATGGCCGGGATTCTCTCTTGTGTGGCACTGTAAATGCGATTACAGAGGCGTCAAAGGAAGTGAAACGATGCCATCGCTCAAAGAAACCTCAAAGGCGCGAGGCCTGCGGATTGAGTCCGCGAATACCCCACCGGAACCGGAACAGGAATTTATGACCTGGATCATGGTCGCCCTGATCCTGGCCATGAGCGCTTTCTCGTTCTATATGCTGTGGGCGAAAGCCAATCGCGGCTTCTGACCGGCATCGGAACGTTTGTCCTTGCGCTCGCCGGGATCATCGATACTGATGCTCGATGCCGAGCTTCTTCATGCGGGCTTGCAAGGTGGTTCGAAGAAGGCCAAGGCGAGCCGCGGCACCGTTGGGACCGGCGACTTTCCCGCCGCATTCCCGCAGGACCTGTAGAATCCGTTCACGTTCGACAGATTCTTCCAAACGGGGTGTTCTTGTGGAGGGAACAGCGGACTTTGCAATCTCCGGAAGCGCGACTTGAAGTACCCGGCCGGGGCTCAGGATGACGGAGCGTTCAATTACGTTCTGCAATTCGCGTATGTTGCCCGGCCATCCGTAGTTGGTCAGAGCTTCGATGGCAGCGGACGGTATCGACTCGATGGGACGGTTCATCTGCTTGGCGTACTTCTGCGTGAAGTAGCTGACGAGCAGGGGAATATCTTCCTTTCGTTCCCGCAGCGGAGGGACCATCAAGGGAAATACATGCAACCGGTAGTAGAGGTCGCTTCGGAACTTCCCCTCGTCAACCATCTGCTTGAGATTGCGGTTGGTGGCGGCGATGAACCGGACGTCCACCTTTATGGTCCGGTTGCCGCCGAGGCGCTCCAGTTCCTGTTCCTGGATAGCCCGCAGCAGTTTGGATTGCAGCTCTAACGGTATCTCGCCGACCTCGTCCAGGAACAACGTCCCCTGGTGCGCCAACTCAAAGCGACCGATCTTTTGCGAGAAGGCGCCGGTAAAAGAGCCCTTTTCGTGGCCGAATAACTCGCTTTCGAGCAGCGTGGCCGGTATCGCGGCACAATTCACTTTGATAAACGATCGGGTACTCCGGCCGCTCTGCTCGTGCAGCGCCCGCGCGACGAGTTCCTTGCCGGTTCCCGTTTCACCCTGGATGAGCACCGTGGCATCGGTCGGGGCGACCACTTGAATGGATTTGACCACTCCCTGGAACGCCGATCCCTCCCCAATCATGTTCCCCATGTTTTGATCGAAGCGGATCTCGCGTTCGAGGTACAGTTTCTCGGTGGCCAGCTTGTCCTTAATCTCCGATAGCTCTCGATAGGCGAGCGCGTTCTCGGTGGCGATGGCGATCTGGCCCGCTACCTCCATCAGCAAATCCACTTCGTCTTCGGTGAACTCATCGCCGCTTTTCCTGGCCAAATCGAGAGCTCCCAAAATTCCGTTGGCGCCGGTCAACGGAATGGAACAGACCGACCGAAACCCCATGTCGATGTATTTGCGATAGACCGGAGAGGGAAAGCGTTCAAGGTTGACGCCGGCAGCCACGGTAGGTCTTCCGGTGGCCAGCGTTTCAGCGCACGGAAGGCCTTCCGGACTGACGCGTGTCTCATCGGGCTCGAACTCTGTCTTGTGTGGTGAGCGTGGCCCGTTTACGCGGATTTCCCCGGTAGCTTTGTCGAGGAGTGCCATCCACGCTAAGTCATGCGCCACCATGCGGTTGAGCTGTTCGGAGATGGCCGGAAACAGCTCATCCATCGGGAGTTTCGAAACCAGGGCATTGGTTATCTTGAACAACGCCCGCATCCGCTCCCGTTCCTCCAGCAGCGCCTGTCTGGTGAGATGTCCGTCCACGGCGACCGCGAATTCCGACGCCACCCGTTGCAGAAATGCCATTGCCTCCACGTCGGGACGAAAAGGCGTGGTGAATCCGAACCCCAGTATCCCGAGCCGGCGACTGCCGTTCGAAAGAGGCACGAGAACTAATGCGTGGATCCCAGCACCCAGCAACTCCCGGACCGCGTTGCTCCACCGCGTCTCGGTCTCAAGAGGCGCCAACACTAGCGGCTTCTGCTCGCGCCAGACCACCGCATCGATATAGTCGCCATCCGTGGGACGAGCGGCGTAGTTGTAGATGAACTCCCGGTTGGTGTTGAGGGAATGCAAACGCAGCAGATCGTGAACGGGATCGTGGAGAGCGAGGCTGAGAACGTCGAACGCGACGACGCTCCGCAGCGAGCCTGCCAGGGAGTTGCAGAGAGTCTCCAGATGGTCGTGGCCGGCAATCGACTGGGAAAGGTCGAGAAGCGCTCTGAATATTCCGGAATCCGGAGGATCCACATCGAGAATGCTATCAGGAGATGCTGCCATCGGCAATAGACATTGGCAAATGCCAACCATTGGCATAGCTCAACCGTTCGAGGATTCGTCGCTGGCGCCAGACGGTGGCGTCTTCAACCGGAAAGAACGGACGCGAAAGCCCTATTCCCGGCGGTGAATCACGTGCTCCATTCGAACGGGGATCATGAGGATGAACATTGAAAGACACATCAAGCCCACTGAGCAACAGCAGCACGGTCAAGCCAAAAGGGAACTGGTTCTGCAACTTATAAAGGCTCCTGCGGACCGCAGGGCTTTGAACGAGGCTCTCGACCCAGCCGGATGGAAATTGGAGGCGAGAGATAGCTTGGCGGCGGCCCTGCCGCTGCTTCGCTCGGCCTCGGTCGTGTTATGCGACGACGAGTTGTCCGATGGCGATTGGCGAGATGTCCTCACGCGGATTGAAGCGCTGCCTGTCGCCCCGGCGCTGGTCGTAGCATCGCACCTTGCGGATGAGCGTCTCTGGGCGGAGGTCCTGAATCGAGGAGCATACGACCTCCTGCTCGAACCATTTCGGGCTGAAGAAGTGGTCCGAACCGTTGAAGGTGCTTGTGGTTCCCTCTCCAGAGCTCAGAACCGCCAGAAGAGATAGCGACTCGTTGGATGTCGAGTTGCATATCGTGAATTGCGAGGAAACAAGATGCATTCTCTGAACGAGATTCTCTTGCCAATAGACTTTTCGCCTGGTAGCGCCGAAGTGGCGCGTTATGCCGCCGGCGTAGCTCGGCATTTTGGCTCTGAGATGACGTTACTCCACGTAGTGCGCCCCCTCGACCCGGCATGGGTTGCGATGGGTGGTGGTGGCGCGCCGGTCGAGGAAGTCCTGGCGCACCAGAAGGAGGAGATCTGCGACAGTCTGCATCGATTCCTCGCTGAGGAACTCGGCGATCTGGCCGTCAAACGTGTGGTTTGCGAAGGAGACCCGGCCGAGATCATTACCGCCTATTGCGCGTCAGAGCGAGTCGGGCTTGTCATGATGCCGACCCGGGGTTGTAGTGGATTTCGACGCCTTCTTCTGGGTTCTGTGACTGCGAAAGTCCTTAACGAAGTCGATTGCCCGGTTTGGACCATTTCGCATTTGTCGAATGGCTGCTCGACAGTCTCCGTCGTACCCAAGGTAATCGTGTGTGCGATCGACCGGACTCCCAATGGGGCCGAAATACAGTGGGCCACGGACGCGGCTTCGGATCTTCTGGCGCACCTCATTGTTGCGCATGCTATTCCAGCCTTGGGTTTCGACCCGGAGCCTGATCTCGAGGAGGCCAACCTACGAAAGTTTCTCATTGGAGACGCGCCAACCACGATTCTAGATGCGCTGCGGCGCTCACGGATGCCGGGTGCGGAGGTCCGTGTCGAAGGCGGGAGCGTGTCTTCAGTGGTGCGTTCTATTGTTGAGAACAGCCGGGCCGACCTTCTGGTGATCGGCCGCGCGTCCGACAGCGGCATTCTGGGGCGCATGCGAACGCATTCCTATGCTTTGATCCGCGAGTCTCCATGCCCGGTGATCAGCATTTGAATCGTCCACATGGGCTATCAAGTCCTGCTGGGGCGTTGGAAAGGAGAAGAGTTATGCCAAGAGATTGGCTGTTCACGAAGGAGGTTTACATTCGCCTTCCCGCTTGGATCCGGCGAATGTTGGCGGCAGATCCTGCCCGTAGGTTCGTCTCATCCACGGCAATTGGCACACCCGGCATTGATCTGGTTGGGCTATTTGCGGCACTGGCCGACGTCATTCTGGTACTGGACACGACGGGGCGTTGTCTGAGCGTCGCGCCGAAAGACGCCTCCCTTCTAGTCAGGCCGCCGGCCGAGTTGATCGGCAAGACTCCCAACGAAGTGCTGCCCCGAGAGGAGGCGGAATTCTTCCTTGACCATGTCTGCCGAGCGATTGACGAAGGTCGAATGCACAGGGTCGAGTACCGGCGGCAAATCCGTGGGAACGAGGTTTGGTTCGATGCCAGAGTCTCGCCGTTGTCAGACGATGTGGTTCTTTGGATTGCATGCGACATCACGACGCGGAAGCGTGCCGAAGAACAATTGCATCACCAGCTTCGATTTATGGAAGCCATCACCGCAAGCATGGGAGAGGGCCTTTACGCGGTCGATTATCAGGGACGGGTTACATTCATGAACCCAGCAGCGGAATCCGCGCTGGGATATCAACAGGTCGAATTGCTGGGGAAGGAATCGCACGCGACGATTCACTGCCGGTGGGTTGATGGGACGGAGTACCCGGCAAGCAAATGCCCGCTTCAGGCCGTATTGGCAGCGGGCAAGACATCCAAGGGTGACGACGACTTCCTTATCCGCAAGGACGGAAGGATGCTTCCGGTGTCCTACACGTCATCGCCGATCCTCAGCGACGGACAAGTGGTGGGAGCCGTGGTGGTTTTCCGTGACGTCACGGAGCGCAGAGCGCTGGAAGAACAGATCCTTCATGCGCAGAAAATGGAAGCTGTCGGCCAGTTGGCGGGAGGGATCGCCCACGATTTCAACAACCTGCTCACTGTCATCAATGGCTATGCCTCGCTGCTTTTAGCCCAAGAGACCGTCGGAGGGTCCGTTCACAATGGGTTGTCCGCGATCCGGTCTGCCGGCGAGCGGGCAGCGCTACTCACGCAACACCTGCTGGCATTCAGCCGCCGGCAGATCCTGCAGCCGCGCCTCATCCCCATAAACTCGGTGGTTGCTGGAGTCGAACCCCTCCTGCGGCGTTTGATCTCGGAAAACATCGACGTCGCCGTTCGCTTGGATCCGGCGGCCGGCATAATAAAGGCCGACGCGGCACAACTGGAACAGATCGTCATCAATCTGGCGGTGAACGCGCGGGACGCCATGCCCGGCGGGGGACATCTGACACTGGAAACCGCCAGTGTCGAGTTGGACGAGTCATACGCGGGCAGCCACCCTGAAGTCACACCCGGACCCCATGCGTTGCTGGTGGTCGCCGACAATGGCGTAGGCATGAGCGAAGCCACCAAGGCTCGCATTTTCGAACCGTTTTTCACCACCAAGGAAGTAGGAAAGGGAACCGGGTTGGGGCTGGCCATGGTGTACGGTGTGGTGCGGCAAAGCGGAGGGCACGTCCTAGTCGAGAGCGAGCCCGGTGCCGGTACGACCTTCAAGATCTATTTCCCCGCTCACGGCGAACCGCCACGCGCTCCTCTTGCCGCCATCCCACCAGTTCCCGATTTGCGCGGCGATGAGACCATTCTCATCGTGGAAGACAACGATGATATTCGGGCTTTCCTGACCGTCATTCTTACTGCTGCCGGCTACACAGTCCTGCCTACGCGCAGCGGAACGGAGGCAATCGCCCGCGCTATGGCGTTTCCAGACCGCATTGACCTGTTAATTACCGATGTAGTGATGCCGGGGCTCAACGGCCCCGAGGTGGCCAGCCGCCTCTCGACGGAAAGACCCGAGATGAAGGTACTGCTGATGTCGGGGTACGCCAATGACGACCTTGTTCGAGAGGCGCTGCCGGTTCCTGGTGCGATGTTTCTCGCGAAGCCATTTTCACCCACAGCCCTTACACATAAAGTGAGGGAGGTGTTGGATGCGACAGGGCGGAAGCCGGTGGTCCTTGTGGTGGATGACGACCCGGCCATTGGCACCTTTCTGCGCCGGGTCCTCGGAGAGAGCAGTCATGAGGTACTCGACGTCTCCGATGGCATTCAGGCGCTACAAGTATGTCGGAAGACTGAGGTTGATGTCGTGATCACGGATCTGGCAATGCCGGAAAAAGAGGGTCTGGAGACCATCCAAGATCTCCGGCGGGAGTTCCCAGGTATTCCGATTATCGCGATGTCGGGAATGTTGGACAGCGATCTCTTTCTAAAGGCCGCCGAAGTCCTCGGCGCCAGCGCCGTCCTCCAGAAGCCTATCGACACAAACAAGCTGCTGGATACTCTGCGGCGGATACGACAGAGACAGTGTCAGGGCGATGCAGTCATCTCCCCTACTCAGAATGAGCGCCGCCGACCGTAGCCACCGAATCAGACGCCATGGCCGCGAGGAAACGCGCCGGGAGTTTTCGGAGAACTGGTACAGGCAGTCAACGAGGTCCACGCGCGAATCACCCGTCTCATGAGTGTCGTCAACCACATTTCCAAGGGCAACCTGAGTGAGTTACCGGAATTCAAGAAGATCGGACGCCGCTCGGAGCACGACATCCTGATTCCCTCCATGGTCGCCATGATGGAGAACCTGCAGGCTCTGGTGGAGGACTCGACGATGCTCGCGAAGGCCGCCGTGGAAGGCGTGCTGACCACTCGCGCGGACGCCACCAAACACGAGGGCGACTATCGCAAGGTGATCGAGGGAGTCAACGCGACCCTGAGCGCGGTGGTGGAACCGATACAGGAAGCGGCCGCGGTGATCGAAAAGATCGCGGAGCAAGACCTTACGGCTCGTGTGACAGGTCACTATCGCGGCGACCATGCCGCCATCAAGGAGGACATCAACCGCATGAGCGCCGACCTGCACGCCAGCATTCTACAGATTGCACAGAGCGCCACGGTGCTGGCCTCCGCCGCCGAAGAACTCACGGCATCCAGCCAGCAAATGGCCGGCAATGCCGAAGAGACCGCGACCCAAGCTAACGTGGTGTCGGCCGCAGCCGAGCAGGTGTCGAAGAACGTATCGGTGGTGGCCACCGGCGCGGACCAGATGCAGACCTCCATCCGGGAGATCGCCAAGAACGCCGTCAGGGCCGCGGAAGCCACCAACCATACCATCGGCAAGCTGGGCGAGAGCAGTGTCGAAATCGGCAAGGTGACCAAGGTGATCACCTCCATCGCGCTGCAGACCAATCTTCTTGCCCTGAACGCGAGCATTGAAGCCGCCCGCGCCGGCGAGGCCGGCAAGGGATTCGCGGTGGTGGCCAACGAGGTGAAGGAACTTGCTAAGGAAACCGCCAAAGCCACCGAAGATATAGGGCGGAAGATCGAGGCCATCCAATCCGACACCAAGGGCGCCGTGCAGGCCATTGCCGAGATTGGCGCCGTGATTAACCAGGTCAACGACATTTCCGCCACCATTGCATCGGCGGTGGAGGAGCAGACCGTGACCACTAATGAAATCGGCCGCAACGTTACCGAGGCGGCCCGCGGAACCAGCGACATCGCTAAGAATATCAGCGGCGTGGCGCTGGCGGCGCAGAACACCACCCAGGGGGCCAGCGACTCGCAGAAAGCCGCGTCCTCTCTGTCGGCCATGGCGGCGCAGCTTCAATCGATTGTCGGGAAGTTCAAGCTGTAGCGCGGTACCTTCTGGCAGCACCGGCAGCCCGTATCGTGCGGCCTAAGTGGTGACGATTATCATTGGCGAGCCGTCGTTGCAGTGGAGGGAGTAGAGGCGATGCGCGGTTACTGCCGCTCGCCACCCGCCCTAACAGCGACCGAATTGATGGCAAGCGAATGGTTCACGCGCCGCTCCGACGTGGTGACAGCCGTCACCGCTTCGCGAGTCTGGCGGAGGCAAGCTATCATTTCGCCCCGGGAGAACTGGTCTACCGCAGGGTTGACCACCCACCGGAGTGCCACCGGGATGTCACGGCTAAGCGCCAGGGCTTCCATCTCAACGTAGACGCCCCCGTCCCGCTCCTCATACCTGGTTATGGTATGAAGCCGCCAGATGAATCCCTTGCCGTGATCGGGTGGCAGCACGCGCTCATCGGGCCCACCAAAGTTCTCCACTTCCTGCACCCGCGTGGAGTCTGCGACGATGTACCAGCGGGTTGCGTCCACCTGAACATCACGGGTTATGAATTGGCTATCGAGGACCGCGGTGATAAACAGAACCCGGTGCAGCGAGCGCATGGAGAAGCTCTGTTCTCCGCCGGCGGATCCGAGCACCTTGGAATCGACGATCGCTGGATGATAGAAGTGTTTGTAGCTTGCAAAGTTGTGAGCGATCTGCAGCACGTCGCTCAACCTAGCGGAAGGGATGAACACCGCCGCTACCCAATGGTGGATCAAGCCGTTCGGCACCGCCTGTGTGCCGTTCGCCAGCCCTGGCGCGACGAGAATCACGTATCCGTCCGGCCAACCCATCTTCTCCCGCCTGACAAGCAGCGGCACACTCCATGATGGCGGCATGTCCGCTCGCCGTATCGATACGGCGAGGGAACGCCAGGAGGTGTTAGATGAGCCGGA
>Ga0181529_10000189_pt1 | contig 90192 bp, 83 predicted proteins | sample PEATcosm2014_Bin_36_FD_119763 | JGI IMG/M metagenome (GOLD analysis project Ga0181529, IMG submission 119763) | Peatland microbial communities from MTU Mesocosm Facility, Houghton, MI, USA - PEATcosm2014_Bin10_30_metaG | ecosystem: Environmental > Terrestrial > Soil > Wetlands > Peat | place...
TGCGGCACGCGGCGGCAGGACTTTGCCAGCGCGGGGTCGTGGTAGGATGATTCATTCGTTTTTGCCTGGCATTGCAGAGTGCTGCTTCATGGTTTGCGCGGAGCTGCCAAGACGGTTGTGGTCTGGGGGCGGCGAATCTCTGGTGCTGGCGTAACATCAATTTGAATTTGCATCTTTGGCCATGAAGGAACGTAGAGGGATGCGCACGAATCGATTGCCGGTTGCAAAATCATTTCTTCGTCTGGCCGGAACGGCCTTGCTGAGTGCTTTGCTGCTGGCGGCACTTTCCGTCTCTGCCCTGGCACATGCTGGATCGGTGTATGTTCCCGTGGACAGCTGGGTTTATGCGGCGGCGGAGCGGTTGGCGGCATTGACCGAGACACAGGCCGAGGTGGTGGGAATGCGGCCCTGGACGCGGGCCCAGTTCGCCCACTTTCTGGAAAGCGCCCGGGAGCGGCAGCACGACCCTGAAGCCGAGGGGCTGCAGAGCGCACTGGAGCACGAGTTTGCTCCCGAGCTGAACGTCGCGGTGGAGAAGCAGGCGCTGGAGAGCGTTTACACCCGGAGCACCCAGATTGCGGGCGCGCCGCTGCGCGACAGCTTCCACTTTGGACAAACCATCGTGGACGACTTTGGACGGCCCTACGGACAAGGCTTCAATAGCATTTCGGGAGCTTCCGGATACCTGCAGGAGCGGGCTGGATTGCTGTACGTGCGGGGCGAGTATCAGCGTGGCGCATCGCTGCGTTCGCCATCGGAGGCCACCTTGGAGGAGCTTGTCACCATGGACCACGAGTCGGCAACCAGCACCGTGCTCACCCAGGGCGGGCCGGCGGTGAATAACCCGCGGTTGCTGGATTCCTACGTGGGCGTCTCCTTTGGACATTTTACAGGAACCGTGGGCAAGCAGAGCTTGTGGTGGGGTCCGGCGACCGGCGGAGCGATGCTGTACAGCAACAACATCGAGCCGATCTGGATGGCGCGGCTGACCAACGATGTTCCTTTCCGGATTCCCTTCCTCGGCAAGACGCGCCTGGACATGTTCTACGGAAAGCTGCAGGGGCACAAGTTCCTGCCGGGGGCATGGGTCCACGGTGAAAAGATTTCGATCGAGCCATTCCATAACTTTGAGATTGGATTTGCGCGTACCGATGTCTTCCTGGGAGTGACGCGCCCGTTCGACTTCAAGCGCCTATGGCTCAGCTATATCAGCGTTGGCGATAATCAGAGCGCAGACGCCGCGGCCAATGACCCGGGCGACCGGCGCGGCGGACTGGACTTTTCCTGGAAGCTGCCGAAGTTACCCGTGACCCTGTACAGTGACAGCTTCTGCGACGACGACCCTTCGCCGCTGGCCAACCCGCCACGCTCGACGTTCCATCCCGGCTTGTACATTGCACGTTTTCCCGGAGCGCTGGCAAAACTTGACCTGCGGGTGGAGGGAGCCTACACGGCTTCCGAGAGCGCGTCCATTCCCCCCGGGTCCAACTACTGGAACGGGGTGTACAAGGACGGCTACACCAACAAGGGTTTAATGATCGGCGACGCCACCGCGGGCCGGGACGGGGTGAGCTGGCAGGCGTGGAGCACGTATTGGTTTTCCGCCCGCAACAAGCTCCAGGTGAGTTACCTGAATCACTACATCAGCCCGAAGTTCCTGCCCGGCGGAGGAACCCAGAATAGCTTCAAGACCATGTCCGACATGCAACTGAAACACAGTCTGGAAGTGGAGTTGGGAGTGCAGACGGAACGCTACGTAATGCCGCTGCTGACCGGCAGTCGCGCTCCACAATACGACGTCAGCGGATGGATCGGAGTGACGTACCATCCAGAACACAAAATACAATACTAGAACCAGTCTCTGCAGTTGAACGGAGCACACCAGAGCACAACCAGAATGCCACGTCCGACTCACAAAATGGTTTATTGCGTGGCCGCTGGGAACTGGCCGATGAACCATGGGAAGTGGTGGAACCGGTGCTGCGTCCGGCTCGGCGGGTCGACAATCGCAGCCGGCCCTGGCATGATACGCGCGCCGTTCTCAATGGCGTGCTCTGGGTGCCCGGCATCGGAGCGCAGTAGCGCGAGTCGCCGAAGAAGTATCCGCCCTTTCAGGCCTGCCATTGCAGGTTTCAGCACTGGGTGCGCAGCGGAAAGCCATCCGACCCACCCGCTGCCCCGCCGTAGTCGAGAGTGTGGGGAAGTGGAAAGCGTCTGGGGAGATCTGATTGTCACCCGTCACGTCTTGCCGCCACTCGTCTTGCGGCTGCCAGTCTTGCGGTGCATTTTACGTTCAGCTTCGGACCTCGATGAGGAGCCTGAAGTTCTCGCGATCTTTTGGCCCAGTTTCTCTCTCCTGGTCCCTTCCTGATCACTGACGCGGGGCTTAACAGTCGTGTTTGCCAGACTTTCACTGAGTTCTCGCAACTTGATCCGTGTCTCCAAATCAGGCGCGTTCCGCATCATTCTGCGGAGCTTAATGGAACTTATATATGCGCGTTTCGTGGAATCTTTGACCACCTCCGCGGAATTCGTTGTTCCGGTAGGACGGGAAGACGACCCTGCGAAATTTGGGCTCGCTCCCATCTTCAAGCGCGAGGCGGCAAGGCTGCTTGACGGATTGAGCACGGAATTTGCGCGTAACCAATCTTGCGTTCCCTGGTTCATGTTCGTGGTCCGGTCAGCCAAATTCGAAGTCTCGGTCGGCCGAACCTCCCCCAATGCCTGAATGGCGGCGCCGGAAGCCGATGAACTCGGACACTCATTTGAATTCTTTTGGATCGTCCCCGAAGGCTGACCGACGGCAGGGCCCGGGCCCGTCTGCATCCCAACAACGCCCGTGGCGGCTTGGGCAGTATTTTGCCAGCCTATCCCTGGTTGGAAACAGAGCGGAGACACCTTCCTGGGAATCGCGCCCAAAGTCCGCGTACTTCCGATGTTGTTGGCGTCATTGGAGGGTGTGGTCTTGAGGGATTTCTTTTTGGGAACGGCCAAACCCGATTGCGCCGCGCCTGCAATCGCGCTATCAATGGCTGCGACCGAGGCGGACGGGAGGCTATCCGCACTCGCTTGTGCCAACGCCAGTGGCAACGGCGCGACACACACAAACAAACCCGCAAAGAACAGTCCGCGAAACCATCCCATGAGCGTGGCCGAATCCTCCAAAGTTTTGTGCCGCGGCACCTTGGACCGCTGAACCGCCGCACATCGAGTGGTGCAAAAAATGCGCTGCCGGCAGCCGCGCCTTGGTCGAGCGCGAAATGTCGCAAGTAGTGTATTACGAAAGACGTTGCTGCCGGGTTTAATGATGGACCCCTTCGCGGCGCACTACCTTGACCGCAGTCATGCAGAGGATGTGGAAGTCGAATCGAAAAGACCGTCGTTGCAAATATTCATAATCAAATTGTACCTTGACTGGGATCGGCAGTTCGTCACGGCCGTTGATCTGTGCCCACCCGGTAAGCCCCGGGACCAGCAGGTGAATGCCTCGCTCGGTCCTGAGCGCAATTAGATCGCTCTGATTGAACAGCGCCGGGCGTGGCCCCACGAAACTCAAGTCTCCCACAAGAATGCTGAACAACTGAGGCAATTCGTCGAGACTGGAACGGCGGAGAAAGCCGCCTATGGGGGTCAAGTAGACCGAAGGTTCCGACAGCAGATGAGTGGCAACCTGTGGGGTGTCGTTCCGCATGGTACGAAACTTCGGCATTCGAAAGATGCGATTGTTTTTCCCTACGCGATCGGACCAATAGACGACTGGCCCCTTGGATGTTGCCTTGATGAGCAACGCAAGGATGAGGAGCAGGGGCGACAGCAGCAGTATGAGCAACAACGAAAGTGAAACATCGAAAGCACGCTTATGACAAACCACGGAAATTCTCCAAAATCCCGTCGTTTACCCGCTCAGATTACCGTGTTGCCCGGCCGCGCAGGAAACTCACCTCTCTGCGCATACCTTCAGAAAGCGATATTGCAGGACAAAAATCGACCGCAGCCTCAAATTTGGATCCATCGTAAACATCGTCACGAATAAATTTTAGCAGCCGTTGGGCGAGTTGCCCCGGATCGCCTAATCCGCGGGATATGGCTGCGGCAGCCTTTAGAAGAGCCGACGGAATCTCGAGACGGGGAGCTGGATGGTCAAGCGCCTGACAGATGGCTGACACGATCTCCCGCATGGTCGCAGGCTGCGCGGTAACATTGAAGATCTCGGTGCCGGATACCGTGCGTTGCAGCGCCCGAAGACAGGCATGCGCTGCATCCTGCTTATAGATCAAACTCTTTTTGTTCAGGCCGCTACCCGGCCAGATAAAGTACCCGTTCTCAAGCGCGCGGATCAGCTTGGCCACATTGCCGCGGTCGCCTTCCCCATAAATCGTGGCAAAACGCAGAATTGTGAGAGATCCCAGCCCCTTTGCTACGCGCTCGGCGGCCTTGAGCTCGCCCCGCCATTTGCTGATGGCGTAGGGACCCTGGGGATGGCAGGGTTCGGTCTCGTCGCACTTCGTGCCCAGATAGCTACCATAGACCGACACAGAACTGACCAGGACGATATGAGACACGCCGGACTCCAGCGCCGCGTCAACCACCTTGCCCGTACCGGTTTCGTTCACTGCGTTGAACAGCGTCGGATCCTTGGCTGCGGGACCGAAAACATGCGCAAGCCCCGCCGCGTGAATGACGTCCGACACTCCTTCGCAGGCCTTGCGAAGCCCCGCGGAATCGGCGATGTCCCCTTTGATTGTCTCTACACCTTCGACCTGCGTCCGCAGGTCCCGATCGAACGCACGCACCCGCCATCCCGCCGCGCGCGCCAGACTCACAATCTCGGAGCCGAGAAACCCGGAGGCCCCCGTTACCATGAGTTGTCTGGAGAAAAAAGTCACTCGGCCCTCAGACTTTCAATCAGCGATTGGTAGATTTGAAGTATATGGCCACTGGTGTATTTCGCTTCAGCGGCCTTACGTGCGCGCTCACCCATGGATCGGAGGCGGCCGGGATTGGCTTTCGCTTCGCGTAAAGTGGAGGCAATGAGATCAGGGCGATCCGGGGCAATGACCCAGCCGATTTCTTCTTCTCTTACCACGGCAGCTATCTCGGAATCGTCCTCACACACTGCGAGCAGCGGTTTTCCGGCGGCCAGCACGTTATAGATCCGGCTGGGCACGGAGATTCCGCTCATGCCGCTCATAACAGAAATAATTGCGACGTTGCATGCATTGAGCCCGTCGCAAAGATCATCGCGTGGAAGGGGATCGAGAATTATCAGGTTCTCCAGTCTTCGTTCCTGTTTTTGCTGGACTGCCCAGACCTTCTTTGCGCCCCAGCCGATCAGCAGAAACTGAAACTCGGGATCAGGGGCCAATAATCCGGCGGCATCCACTAAATCCTTAATGCCATGCGTGCGGCCGATGTTGCCACAGTACTGGACAACGAAGCGTCCACTCAGATTGAGTTTGTTCAGCAACCGGTTTTCGGAAAGCGGCTGGGGGAAAACGGCATCGGTGTCACCCCAGTTCGTAGCGATAACCACGCGGTCGCGGCGGGCATTGAGCTTCTCGGCGGTAAGGTCCCGCATATCCCGCCCGAGAACGATGATGCGAGCAGCGCTGTGATACAGCCAGCAGCTTGCGCGATCCAGCAACCGGACGGGAATCGATTGGGGCTTCAGGACACCGAGACGAGTGAAAATCTCGGGATAGACATCGTGAATCAGCAGAACAAAGCACGCGCCCCTCAGCCGGCAGACGAGCGCCGTCAGGTAAGGCAGCAAGGGCGGATTGGTAACTGCAATCACGATATCTCTTCGACGAAAACAAAACAGCGCCTTCCAGAAAATGGACAAGCTTATCGTGATCAAGTTGATGATTTTGAAAGGCAGTTTGTTCTTGTCGAAGGTGGTTGCCCAGCAGCGAAACACATCCACCCCATGGAGTGTTTCGTGAGACGGTGCACGCACTCCTCGTGCCAGGTAGCTGGGCTGGCCACATAAGGCGGAAACATCGTAGGCTGATGCGAGTCCTTCGGCGATGCCCGTAAGGAAATAGCCAGTTGAAGTTAGTTCCGGGTAATACAATTCGGAAACGATCCAGATGCGCTGGTTCTTCGACACGGCCTGCAAAGCCTCCGACTCGTTTCTTGAGGAATTCTGTCCGGACAATCGACGATTCGGACGCTCAAACTGCCTGCATTCCAATCATGTCCAGTTATGACAACCATCATAACCTTCGATAGGTCTGCAGCACGCTCGACTGTCATTGTCGAAGAGGCAGTGGAACCACACCGTTGATGATTCAACCGCACGCGCACCGCCCTGTACTGTTCAACTTATGCCTTACCCGAATTCCCCAGAGCTTCTCGATAGTGCGCCAACCGTCTTCTCGCCACGGAATCCCAGCTAAAATCTTGTTGTATCTTCTCCGCGCCGCGCTGGCCTAAACGATTCCGCATCTCCGGCGACTCCAACTCGAGCAATTTCGCCACCAGGTCATCCAGATCGTTTTGATGAAAGACCAGCCCGTTCCCATCCACGTGGTCGCGGTAGACAACGGCATCACTGATGAGGATCGGAATGCCGCAGGCCGCGGCATCAAGTTGAGAAGAACTTTCATTGCCGGTCCAAACCCCTACTTCCGAAGCGCGAAAATAGGCCGCGAGTTTGGAGAAATGCATAAAGTCCAGAACACGGCAATGAGGCATCGTTTCAATCTTCTCTTTCTGCGCGCCATTTCCAATAAAGACGGCCGAGTAGGGCTTTCCCAGTTCGCGCAACCGGCCGACTGCTTGTGCCAGGATCAGCGCATTTTTCTCTTCCGTCATTTTACCTGTATAAATGCATACGATGTTGCTGGGACCTAAGCCCAGGGATTCCCGAACCACCTCGCGCTCACTCTTTTCCTTCACTTCGCGAACTGGATAGAAAGAATCCGTATCTACGCCGAGGTGCATGATTTCGACTTTCTTTTTTTGCACACCGTAGTAGCGCCATGCAATCTCCGCGCAATCGACGGTGACGGCGTAACATCTCTCCACCGCATAGCTCGTAAGTCGTCCAGGAGTGAACCGCTGCACCATCATCTTCGTCCGATTCTTAAAAGTCTTTTCTAATAACACGCCGGCCGTGCTTCGAGCATTGTGGTTCCCGGTGAAAAGTTTGTATCCCAGCCCCAACTTCATACACGCGGCGTCTAAAGGTATCCATCCGATGGACGCAAAACACTGGACGATGTCAGGCCGGATGGACGCGAGCTTGTTTGACAATCCCATCATGCGGGGATAACCAAGAGTCATTCTATGTCCCAGCACGTGCAACTGAAACCCGTCAATCTCTTCGGTGCTTCCTGGAACCAGTAGTTCCGTGAATCCTTGGAACATCTCCCTCGATCCAACCAAATTATAGTACGGAGACAAATCCGTGGAGATCACGTGCACCTCGGCCCCTGAACGGGCCAAGTACTTTGGCAGAAGGTACTGTATGGAACCCGTCTGGCGTGAAAACGTCTCAGCTAACAAAGCGATTCTCAAGTCAGGACTCCTGTCTGTTAAAGGATCTTGCATTGCGGCGTCCGTGAATCATGCTCAGGCGTAGCGTCGTAGATACCCATCAGACGGAGGTAGTTGGCATCTGCGCTATCGTCTGTGGCCTTCGCGAGCGCGGCATCCCACTGCTCGTGCCATCGGCTCTCCCCAATTGACTCTGCAAGACGGAACGCGTGGGCCAGAGAATCCACATCAGATGGTTCATACGGGAAGCCGCATCTTCTTTGGCCCATAATCTCCGGAAATGCGGCGAGATTGGGAACCATGGCGAGGCGCCTTAACACGAATCGCCGCGATCAGCACCATGCAGAAAGTTTCATGCCACCTAACTCCCTAACTGCGTATCCGCGCCTGAGGCGGCACCGATCATGACGCAGTCGTCGTATGGCTGCAGCACGTCAACAGTGCTGTTGCCCAACCGCCCGTCCAGCACGATGCGCTCGGGTCCGGATCGTCTGGGCGCAACACCCTTTCCAGGCGTCCCGCCATGTACGATTACCCGTTGGAGATCGCCTTGATCACGGTAACAAGCGGTTGATCCCCGCCGCTGTTCGTGACGATTCCTTTGAGCCGTTTCCACAGCACAGGCACACATTCCCTGCTGCAGGAACCGCTCCTGCAAATTGGTTGGAATCAACTGCACGGACAGATATTACACTCTCTGGCCAAAGCTTGTCACACTAGGTGACTGGCAGCCTATGCTTTGGAAAAAAATGACGCTGTTAGGGGCGGCGCTTGTTCTCAGCGCATGGGACTCGGGTAATCTTGCATTGCTCTGATCCTGACAATGAGCCAATCGTGCTTGTGAATCTGTTATATCTATTAGACTGTACCCACATCAAACCGGGCTGGGAGGCCGATTTGGGCAACGCGAAGCAGCGTGTTGTAGTGGTCGGCGCTGGAGGCCATGCCAAAGTTGTTTTGGAAGCGCTTTGGGCGATGGACGCATTCGACGTGGTTGGTTTCACCGATCCCAATACCCCAGATCTGGAAGTGCTGGGCGTGCCGGTTCTAGGCGGGGATGAATTATTGCCCGGTCTTTATGCGCAAGGCGTGGCGTCGGCGGTGGTGGCGATCGGGTCGAACCGCCAGAGGCAGCAGATAGGACAATACCTGCTGGCGCTGGGCTTCGCCCTTCCGGTGGTGGTGCATCCGACCGCTCTCATCTCACCAAGCGCGAAGATCAGTCAAGGGGCCGTTGTGATGGCGAGAGCTGTTGTGGGGACGCTGGCCAGAATTGGGGAGTTGGCGATCATCAATACGGGCGCGATCGTGGAGCACGACAACCAGATAGGACAGTCAGCCCACATCGCCCCGGGAGTGGCTCTCGCGGGAGGAGTACGAGTAGGAGACCGGGCCTTGGTGGGCATCGGGAGTGCGGTGCGGCCGGATATCTCGATCGGAGACGATTCCATCGTCGGCGCAGGCTCCGCCGTGGTCGCGGATGTTCCTTCGGGAGTTACCGTGGCTGGCGTACCGGCGCGGGAATTGCGCAGCAGATAGCGACGGAATACTTTCCAAGCCTCGGCGATTACGTGCCAGGCGGGGCAGAGCGGGGATTCGCGACAAATTTCGTAATATCCAGCAAGAGGCTGCCGAGCTCTCGCTGGCGACGCTTGAGCTGCGCGAAGGTTTCCTCCTCACCCAGCTTCTGCGGTGGATTGACGAGCATTTCGGCCATTTTCGCGGCTAGATCCTCCGCCGATCCAGCCGCGAAGAAGCGCACAACTCCGATGTCGATTTCGCGATTCACCGGAATATCCGAGACGATGCTTGGGGTTCTGGTGGATACCGCGTCGTACACGGAGCCTCCGCCGGGGCCCCCTTCGAAAAGGGTTGGCTGGATGACGGCCAGCGATCCGCGCATGATCGCCAACTGATCGCCCTTGGGGATGAGCCCTAGAATGTGGACGTACTCTCGCAGGTTGTTTTTCTCGATGATGGCCTTGAGATTGTTGAAGTGCTCCGGCCGCCGATAGTCGGATGTATTGCCCGTACATACGAGGTGGACATCGTGGCCGGCATCCCGAACCAGCCGAAGCGCCATAAACGCAGTTTCGTGGGACTTGTGGATCCAAAACTGGTTGGAAACCATAAAGTACTTCGCGGGCAAATGGTAGCCAGCGCGCACCTCCGGATCCAAAGCATCCGAAAACCGCTTGAGGTCCGCCGGCGGGCAAAATGGCAACGCAAAAAGACGGGCCCTGTGGTTGGGATAGAACTCCTCGATGTCCTGGACAACGGCGGCTGCATTCACGACCACCGCCGGGGCTTCGGCGAGCATTCTGGAAAACACCCTGTCCCGATGCCAGCGTTCCATCTTGGTGAACCAGTGCGGTAGCCGCTTGTGCTGCAAGTCGGTAATGTAGCCAATCCAGGGAAGCGGAAAAGAGCGCCCCAGCGACCTGGTACATGGGAACAATGCTTCGGCGCGGCATTGGCGCATGGCGCTCGCCAAGCCGGAGGCTGCATCGCGATAGCCGATCACATCAACCTGAGACCCGGAGTTTGTTATAGCGTCAATCACCTCAACGTTGGACATCCTGGGATAGGTTTTCAAACCGACCAGCGTCTTAAGCCCACGCTTGGCCAGCGCAGCCAAGGAGCGCGCCACGCTGTTCGACGGAAGCAGGAGGCTCCAGCTTGTTCCAGGGGAGACGGAGGTGAGTGAGTTGACGAGAAAGCACAGGAGATCAATTCCTCCTGCCCAACCTGCAAGAGAATCGCACAAAATAGCGATGCGTGGAGCAGAATCCGATCGCATTGAATTTGTCACAGACCTGCTCACCCCTCTTCAAGTACGCTGCCGGCGGGCGGATCGAAGTAGGCCCGGATGACGGCACATATTTCCTTTACCGATGACTCCTCAAGACCTGGATAGCTCGGCAAATTGATTCCCCGCCATCCGAGACTCTCTGCTACCGGTTCACGCTGAAAGTCTGAGGAATACATCGGCATGCTGTGCACGGGATAAAACAGGGGACGGGTCTCAATTCCCCGTTCCCGCAGAGCGCTTCGCAAGGGATCTCTGTCGGCTGCCTCTGGAACCAGTATCGATACCATCCAGTAGGAGTGCCGCACATCGCCGACCTCGTCTTGGAAAGTGACCGGCGAGCCTTGAAGCTCCCGCTTGTACCACTCCGCGACCTGGCGCTTTTTCGCGATAAAGCTATCGGCCTGCTCCAGTTGAGCGAGTCCGATCGCGGCGCAGATATTTGTCATGCGATAGTTGTATCCAATGACGTCGTGCCAATACTCGCGATATTTGGCCAAACCCTGCCCTTTGAAATGCGTCATGCGATCATGCAGCGTCTCGTCACCGGTGACCACCATGCCGCCCTCCCCGGTTGTGATGGTCTTGTTCCCGAAGAAACTGAAGGTGCCGATGTCGCCGAACGTGCCAACATGGCGGCCCTTGTAGAGGGACCCAAAGGCCTCCGCACAATCCTCCACCAAGAAGAGATTATGCTCATGAGCAATCTGCATCAGATCGTCCATCTCGCAGGGATGGCCATATAGGTGTACGGCTAAAATGGCCCGTGTGCGGGGGGTTATTTTCCGCCGGACATCGTCGGGATCCATCTGCCAGGTGCTCTTGAGCGAGTCACAAAACACGGGCTTGGCCCCAGTGTAGGCGATCGCATTCACAGATGCGATGTAGGTTAGAGTCGGCACAATCACTTCCGCTCCCGGCCCAACGCCTAGCGCAAGCAGCGCCAGGTGGATGGCGACTGTGCCGTTGCAAACGGTCGCGGCGTGGCGCGCGCCGATATAAGCCTTGAAGCCTTCCTCGAATTCGGCAATGAATTTCCCTTTCGAGGATATCCAGGTCGAATCGAGACACTCATTCACGTATCTCTTTTCGTTGCCTGTCAATGACGGCTGATAGACGGGATACTTAAACATAGTGGATGGTTTCCTGGAGATTTGGATTGTCGAACTCACGGGGTGCGCAGTTGCCCCAGCCCCAACCGCTGGATAAAAATAGGAATGCACAGGAGCTGGGTAATTCGCAAAACAACCCGTACGCAGCGATGATAGCCCAAGGGACTTCTACGATACCTGAGTGATAAACGCGAAACACTCTCATGTTAACGCATCCAATTCCGAAACTGGAGGCAACCATCTGCTGAAACCGTATCCCCCGTAGACGCAGCTCCGGCTTTCGTGTTTGCTTATTCGTGAACTGCTTGGGTTCGGCCGGGAAATCAAGCGTTCGCCGAGTTGTCTGCATCGTCAGGCTGGGAGCGGTGTCCGCACCCAGTGGCTGTGTGGCCGGGTAAAATACCAGGGATGAAGCTTACCGCGATTACAAGACTAGACCGCAGTTGCCCCCGTCATCTTCTCCAGCCATTCCTTGCTGTAAACCGATTTTAGATCGCCAAGCCTGACGGTTTCGCCCGTCTCAACATTGACCACGGGCAATGTTGAGATGTGTTTCAGCCGTTCCATCCCGCCGATATAGTTCAGTTGCCCGGACTCATCTCTTGATTCGCGAAAAAAGGATGGCAGCGCCTGGATATGCTGCAGCGAACTGTCCACAAATTGCTTTGCATAGTCTTCGCGCACAAAGAAAGCATTATTGCCAGGGGAGTTTGTGCCGACGAACCGATATCCCTTCTGCGCAGCGAGCGAACGGAGCGCTGCGATCGAAGCACCGAAGTACAAGTTGCTATGATGGGCTTTTGTGCGGTCGAAGCTGCTGTCGTACGGCGTGCAAATGGGATACACATCTCCAAAAACCGCGTTGTATTCGCAGACGCAAATAATCGGACGGACGGTAAGAATGGCTTCCCAGATCCAATAATCATTCCCATCGATATCAACACTAAGGAGCCCGATGTCACCGCCAAAGCCAGAACTTGAAATCAACTCATTAATGTTCTCCCGCGTGATGAAAGCAGGCCGAACCGTGAGGGCATGTGCCCAAGCCAGATTATCCTCTTTGACTGTAGCAACCATCGCCGTGCCACAGTCCATGATGAGTCCCCGCCAATTACGATTTTGCAGAAGGAATCGAGTATTAGCTTCCCGGTAGGTTCCCACTCCGAACTCAATAAACGATTGCGAGACGGGAGGGATTTGGGCACGCTCAATGAGCCAATCGATGATCCCGTCTTCTCCCCACTGTGAACTCACCTTAAATTCGGCGTCCCAAAGAAAGGAGATGGCTTTCTGGGATCGGATCTGCAAACTCGCCATGCGGCCCAGGAGTTGCAAGCTGTCTCCCACAAGCCATGGCTTTAAGCGCTTCAGCACATTCTTGATGGTTTCCTTACCAAACATTTCAGCTTCTCCGATTCCATTCTGGATTCTACTCGCGCCAATAGCTGGGAGGATAAAATACCTGAGGAGTTTTCCTCTTTCTTCTCTTCTCCGCTGCCTACCCTCCGCCTGCGTATAGCACTTGATCCGACATCAGTCCTTCCCGCACCCTGGATGCCCAAGAGCTCCAGCGGCGTAGCCGTCCGCACGGTCGTCGGCTTCGGCCGCCACCTCTCACCATACCCAGGCAAACAGGCATCGCTCACATCAAGCCAACGCAACGTCAAGAGCACCAAGTTTTCTTTAGAAAAGAGGCATACCCCGGTGGCGGCATTGTTCCAAATGATGATTCCATCCGCCGACTCAAAGCGAGTGCACACAACCACAAGTAAGTATCCTCCGCCAGAGCCGGAGGCTTTACGGTTGCTGGCCCCTTAAAGGGGCCTGATCGCAACCGATCAAAGTCAAAAGCACAAGACCCACGCAGTCCAGGCATCCTTCAAACGCGCTTAGAAATAAAGCTGAGACAAGGGGCCACTCCTGGAACTGTCAAACTTCGTATGCCTCCCCGGCGGAGCCGGGGGATCTCCCTACGGATTAAATCGGCTTTATCCAAATTGCCGTGTCCCAGCAGCCGTTGCTCGTCCAAATAAGCCGCCATGTACGGACCAACTCAGCGAACTCCGCCCAGATGGGGGATGGTGGAGTTTTCCCTTCGCCAAGTGAGAAGGGAGACCTTGTGGCATGCGGCAGAGTCCTGTTTGCGTTGTCTAGTATCAGAACACCGCCTGGCTTCAGCTTGGGGGCACAGGCGAGCGCGCACTGATCACGCTCGGGGCCATCTACAAGAATGAAGTCGAATGTATGGTCGGCCTGTGCCTTGATGAAATTGACATAAGGCCCTCCCAGTGAGAGGCAGTTGTATTCGACATTGCCAATGTGTTGGTCCTGCATCATCCGGGATACCTTTTCGTGCCAAGGGGCATAGTGCTCGAGACTGATCAAGTGACGGACTCGCTTAGCGAGCCAGACCGTACTTCTCCCCGATCCCATTTCAAGCCCTACGTCGTCTGGACGCAGCAAAGTGGTGAGAATCGCGATAGAATCTTGAGTGATCCAAGGATGATCGGGGTGTTGTGATTCGTAGATCATTCGGAGGACCCTGTCGAAAATATATCGCGGAGTCCAATGTTTCATGGGTTTCATTCTGTAGCTTCTTGCCTCCTGTTCGTGGCCTGCCCGAGATCAAAGGTTAGCGGTGGTCCCGGTAGTTCGGACAGATTTCCTTGATTCTTCGTAATACCCTTTTAAGCGGGAACCTCCTTTTTCAGCTCTGATTCGCCTGAATTTTACCGCTGGTGGCTGGTTTTGCAAAACCAAAACTCTCCTCTGCGGATGAAAATCTGAGTGATTCGGTGCCGTTGCGGCCTCCGATGCGTCATGGTGAGCATTTCCCATCGATTTCACCGACACTTTTCCCTCCCAAGGATTTTCAGCGATTCGTTTACGTTCTCCACCGCCAGCCGTTAGCTCGACGGAAGCGGCAGCACCGCGATCCGCCGCAGCATCCTGGCGTCGCCACCATCATAACGGCAACCGCTTCAACTTCAAAAAGGAAATCCGGGGTGATATATTTTCCGCCCACCCAATATGTGAAGCGCCTTTACAGATTGGCCCTTGTAGGATATCGTCGCGTGTCGAGAGGAGAAAAGCATGATAGGTTTTCCTGGCAAGAAACAATTGCAAGGGGAAACGGCTTACATAACGGCTCTCTTCCTATCTTCCGGCTTCTTACTGGGGCTGGCGAGTGCGCAAGTGCCGTCACCGCCTCCGTTGCCCATTACTCAGACTATTTCCATCTCCCAATTTGGCGCCAAGGGTGATGGCCAGACAGACGATACCAAGCCGTTCCTTGCCGCGATCACGGCGGCCGCCAATGCCGGTGCGCGTTTACAGCTTGGGAACGGCACGTATCTCTTAACGGGAACGCTGCGAATACCCAAAACCAAAAATCCAATTTCAATTACTGGCGGCGAGTTCACCAAGCTTCTGTTTGCTGCGGACCACCCTCTAGACTACGGCTTTGTGATCGCAGACAACTCGGGGGTCGAGCTCAGCTCACTCACCATTCATGGCTCAGGTGCAGGTCTTGCTCACGCAATTAACGTCATTGACTCTACGGATATCCGGCTGGACCACCTTCAAATTGAGAGCATTCACGGAAAGGGAGTTCTGGCACTGGCGGCTATTCTGCTTGGCGCCGACGATCAGGTCTGGATCACCAACAACACATTCACGGATATCGGCGCGGGAGCAGGAAAACCGGCGTTCGTCATCGAGAACTACTACAAGAAGCACTCAGAGCGTATCTATATTGAACACAATCAAATGTCGGGCAACACCGCATATATTGTAATTGGCATGTTCGATACCGAGCACTCGGTGATTGAGAACAATACCATTGACGGAGGCAACATATGCATCGAACGTTGCAACAATAACGGCTATGGAGTGCTGTTCTACCTTGCGGATTCCCACGGCTTCCCGCCTGGTCATGCGCCCAAAATCGTGGGGGATACCGTCATCGGCAATCGCATTACCAATACAGCCGGCAGTGGGATTTATCTGGCAGGCGTAGCCGACGCAGAGGTCTTCAACAACACGATCACGCAATCGACACTGCAGATGGATGACTCGTCACTTCCTGGTTGCGCGATTGCCTTGAACGGCGCCGATAACGCACACATTTATGACAACATCGTCAGGTCAGATGGAAAGGGCGGCATCTGCCTCGCTACAACCAACGATACCTTGATCGAACGAAACCAGATTCACGATTCACGCAAGTGGGGTATCCACCTGCGCGTCAAACAAGTCCGCACGACCATCAGGGACAACACGATTGACGGTGCACCGGTAGGCGTCCTGATGGAGCATGATGCGGCCGATACAGAGCTCGATAATAATGTTCAGACGAGAGTGCCACAGATGATCAAGCATAACCCTGGGCATTAAACGAAGTCACTGTCTAGAAAATTGCGCGGCATGACGACAAACAAAAACATAAACGCCATCACGCCGCCGCCCAGAAATGCCGTAAACAGCGAAGCGTTTGTCAGGGAGATCGTACACATCGTCAGCGCTGATGCGGAAAATGCGAGCGGGTATTTTCGGGCGCAACTGTCGAGAACCGAGAACATGGCGGCACAGATAACGCCCATAATCGGAATCCCAGGCAACCCGAAGCCGGCAATCCCGTCGAACGCGAAGAAACATGCATTCGCGTTCATGGGGCCGTTTTCACCGCCTCCGCCAATATAAAAGGTGCTGATCTCCTGGCCCGTCGGCAACTTGTATTGAGTGGGAAAAAGCAAATTGATCCCGTGGACATGGCCTAAGTATGTATGCGGAAAGTTCTCGAAAAAATACTGATATTGGCCGACAAAGAGTCCCGGCAACGCGAAAGTGCGTAGCAGCGTTGCGGAAGCCATGTTAAAGAGTATCCCCTGGTTTGTTCCAATCACCAGCGTTGTGAGAGCAAAGAAAAGGATGGTGATAATGAGACCTAACTTGGGCGCCCACCCTCCCCGGTCTTTTCTAAGCGAATAGTAGAACGCGATGATCAGCAATGGGGAGATCAACACCGACTTCATCGCCGCAGTTGCATAAACCACAACCTGGCTGGCGGTACCAAGTGCGATCAACGAACGCCGTCGTGTAATCAGTCCATACGCAATCAAAAAAGGGTTCATCATGGCACTGAGTAAGCTGGCGATGTAACTAATGCCCGCGTTCTCCGTGCTGATTTTTGCCGCTCCAAACCTCTGGCTGTAAACCTCTTTCACGGATGCGAAATGCAGAGTGCTGCGGAAGACGATCAACAGGGTCGCATTGAAGAGCACAAAAAAAACAACGAACAAACCCCAAAACAAGTACCCGTTGAGCGGATATCGGGGCAAATTCAGTAGTCTTATCCGGTACGAGAGTGCAATCAGAAGCATTCCAGCTGTCATGCTCAACTGTAGCAGTAACAGCGTCAGACTTTGATCGAGTTGCATGAAGAGAGGAACAAACAGTCCTGGTATAAAGACGCAAAAGTACAGCAGCCAGTAGGTGACTTGGCTGGGCCGCCGGATTCTCAGCGGAGAAACCGCACAGAGTGCCGCGGCCAGAACATATCCAAGGAACAACAAAAATGGATCGGGTGACTTGTAGGTAAGGCCAAGGTAACCCCAAGCAGGCGATATCCACTTCACATACGACCAATTGAAGCTGGCGCAGTAAAGCAGAACCGACACGGGCATGCTAATGCGCAAGACCGAGCGCAGGCTGTACTTTCTTGCGTTTATACCGCCGCGGTTCGGAGTCGATTGAAGAAGCATGCTCTTATTGTCGGTTTGCCGTATACGTGTGCTGCGTTTTTCAATGTTGCAGCCGCCTCTTTGACCGAGCGGACGATTGCGAAAACCAAACCATTCTGTTGTGGATTCGACCACGAGGGAGCCGAGGTTCAGGTCCGGTAGCAGGCCACATGCATCGGTTGAAAATGATCAAGCGACAGACGTAAGGCCGCGCCTGTTTCGACGCGGCCTGAAATCTGAACGCTCGACTTTGACACCAAAAATCCTCATATCATTCACCAAAATCGCGGATGAACCAGATTGAGGTTGTTAATTCCCAATCAAATGAGACAAGGTGCGCCGCGCCTCGGCAACGCACTCGAGGCTACGGACCTGCAGCCCGCGAGTTTCGGGAGGATCGACTCCCATCGCGAGGTCTGAATGCGCCGCTTCCAACAGCTCAAGCGCGGTGCGCAACGGTCCCTCCGGGTTGGCATTGACCTGTGGAGGCGGCGTAAAATTGCTGTTCGCTCCATCGTCGTGCACGGCCTGCTTAATGTCGTGGATGGCGCGATCAATCTCATCGATTGAGTGACGCCGGGCTGTTTCGAAATCGCGCCCCGGCGTATTCGGCCTATGGTCCGCCTTGATCCACTCGCGCGCCATCCGCAGGTTAGAGAGCGCATGAAGATACCTGGGGACGCTGTTCTGCGCCGTCGCCGCCGACGCAAAAAACATTAGCGTGAAGAGCGCGAAGGTTGCCGTAGTGAGGAGCTTGAAACTACGCATTTTAGTCGGACCCTCCCTTGGTTTGAATCTCTAAAAACTTTGACGGCAGTATATCACGAAGATGGGACGTACATGACTCGGGGGATGCCTGCGTCCTGTGGACGGAAAATCAGTTTATGCCCAGCATCTCGCGATTGAGTGGTACGAAGCTGGGTCTGTCACAGGATTCAGAACTCGCATTGAACTTTCCTGCGCGGATGAATCCGAATGACATCATTCAAGACCGAAAAAGCGTAATCAGGCCTATTCAGTGCCACAAGTTCCTGCAGTCTATCAAGCGTCGGATAATCGTGCGTCCCGTTAAAGCACCTTGCGTCGTCAATAAGGATCACGTGACCCTGGGCTTTATGTACAAAAATCGCCTCCAACTCCTTCACCACGGGAGTCTCAGAGTTCCCCTTTGCGGTGATACCTCCGGAATAATGTCCGTCCAACCAGAACAAACAATTGTTGGAAATGCTGCTCAGAACTTGCGGCAGTAATTGGCCACTGTCTCCCTGCAGAATTTGAATATGTGAGTTGGCTCGGAAGCGGTTCGCCGCTCGTCTCCACAGATCTTCACTCAGCTCTATGGAAAAGATGGCTTGAAACATTCCCTTTACCGCATAATCCATGTCGCCCAAGTATGTGCCGGTCTCGATAAAGGTGGTGGGCCGAAACTCCGAAGCGTAGCTTGACACTATCCGTCGCTTTACGACCTGAGGCGGAGGGACGGGTTTTCCGGCCTTCAGCCACAACCTTATCGCGAGGTTGTCCTTCAGCTTCCCGAACAAGTCCGAGCGGCGAGCTAACTCATTGAGCGCGCGATACAATGTGTTTTTGGAGAACATCGGCGCAGTTTATAGCCTCCTAGGCCGTATATTCTTGATCCACACATTTACTTATGTTTCCATCGATGCGTCAGGGGTCCGCAGCCCGAATTATAACATTACCATACTCGCCGGCGCCGTGGTCGCCGCCTGGTCCGCACAGTGCTTGATCGCAAAATACGATTGCGCCCAGTGGATGCCATACATAAGGGTCATCGCAACTCCGTAGGCAAAAAGCGCGATTCGCGGACCATAACCGAAATAATGTGGCAATGCAATCGCAAGGATTGTAAACACCAGCCTGAAAGCGTCCCACGCAAATTGTGCTCGCTGCCGCTGAAGAATATTCAAGGTCATGGTGACAGGAGAGTTGATAAAGCTGGCATAGAACATGAATGCCAGATAGCGGGCATACTGGCCCGCCTCCCGCCATGCGTGTCCAAAAATGAATTGAAAGACCCATGGAGCGATGATCGTAAACAGGATGCAAGGGGCAAACCCGAGGTAGAGCATCCGCCGGGTGGTCTTAAGAAAAATGTACATGAGGCGCTTGGGGTCCGTTCGTGATAGCTTCGCCGCCTCCGCAGTGTAGACTTGGGCAATACTCGCCCCGATCAGCGCCGCCGGAACGCCTAGAACGCGGTTGACCAAGGCGAACCATCCCGTATTCTGCGCTCCATAATATTGAGCCAGGAATAGGGACGGCAGCGCAAGCCCCGAGGTGTTGATCAGCGCCCCCCACAGGGAAACCAGCGGATAGTCGCGATAGCGAACCGCGAGCCGCATCATCCGGGACAAGCGAATGGCGCGAATCTGGCCGGCATAGTCCCGCCACAACTCGCGCAGGAATCGCCCGCTTCCCGCGATGCGGCCTACCGCATCGCCGATGAGCAGCCCGAGAGAACCGTGGATCACGAAGCCGGCGCCAAGTTGTGTCCCCACCTGCACGCCGACCTGCACGAATTTCGTAGTGGCAATCTGCTTGTAGCGGCCGCGCCGCATTGCCCAGTAGCTGAGTGCCTGGTAGAGTCCGCCGCCGAGTACGCTTACCGGAAGCAGCCAGAGGTAGCCCTTCAGCATCAGCACACTGGCAGGAAGTATCCAGCGGTAATGGCAGACCAGCACGATTCCCGCAGTGACCGCCGCCGAAGCGCCCACGCACAACATTGACAGCCCGAGAATGTCTATTGCACTCTGTTCGTCCTCCGGCAAAAGGATAGCAACATCGTAACGCCCGCTGGCAGCCACCAGGACCAGCCCCATCAGAGAGATAAATACCTGAAGAGCACCAAAATCACTCGGCTTATAGAGACGCGTCAGGATCGGAGACGCGGCTATGGCGATCGCCTGCGCTATCGCTGTTCCACCGGCAAGAATCGAGGCACTTCTTGCAAACCCGCCCCGTGGCAGCCACCGGTCCAGAAGTCTGCGGCATGACTGCTTCATGGAAGTTGTTTGATCTCCTCTGGGGTTCGGTATCGCAATTGTCTTCACTCTTCAGAGCGATACGCCGACCAATTCTGCCAATCACGCGTGCCGAACGTAGTCACTCCGAAGGCCTCGATAATAATAGAGACCTCAGATGCAGGACACTAGACGAGGGAAACCGCCCACGACATGCGCAACAAATTCAGCCGGGACATCCTCGCCTGTTCTACATTCGGGTTCGAGATCAATGGTTCCCGGTGACACCACAACGCACTCACGCCGCTGATTCGGAAAGCATATGCGGGGTACTTGACCGAGATAAGCAGCCCACATACTGAAGCCTGAACCGGAAGAGATCAAGGCTGCGGCCTGTGAAAGAGAAAAAATGTCATGCAAGGCGGAATGGGGGGGAACTAGGGATACATCAGGCATTTCCAATAGAGGGCGCAACGCTTCCACGTCGCCATCCGAAAAAACATGGGCATGCAGATCACGCCCAGCCTGTCTTCGAATTGAGAAAAGAATGTCTCGGTACCACTCAACCGGCAATTGGACATTGCTCTTAGTGCTGAGCGCAGAAGGATCACTCGCACGAGTAAAATCACCCATTCGCACATGAACGCCTATAAAAGGTCCGCGAGTCTTCATGGCGGGGATATGCTCTGGACGAGCGATCCGCAACAGTTCCGCGCGCACTTCTTCGTGCCGTCCAAAGAGGGCTTTAAAAAATCTGGTATTGTTGCGGAAATCATTCGTAAAGACTACGACTCTCGTCCCGCTTCCCAGCTTCGCTTGTGACTCCTGGTCTACGGTGAAGCGCCTAGCGCTCCCGAGTAGCCATAAACGGCGCACACCATGAACGTAGACATCTTTCCGAAACAACCTATGATAGGACCGTTTGTCCATCTCATGGCGAAGATACGGACCGAGGCGAAAATATAACCAGCGTGGCGCCAGCATCGCAACTTTGTTGTCTCTGCACCAGAGAAAGCAGCGCGCCCACGCGAGCAGGCTATGTCCAAGCCCATAGCGCCCTGGGTAGGCATACCCGTAAAGCTTTCCATTCCATGGATCACTACTCATCAACAAACTCCACACCGTCCACAACTAAGGCGCTTTTTGGTTCTGGAAACGAGAGCACGAACCGGCACGGCGATTTCCGCTTGTGATTTCATGGCCTTTTCGAACCTGCCACAAACGTGCTTGACACGGAGAAACTGCTTGAACAAAGCGGAGAATAGCTGGCAGGCATTTTATCGAGTGCCTCCTGAAAGCTCTTCTCTTGCGGATACCGTTGCAAGCTCGATTGGCCTGGCTGGCTTATAGACATGAACAAACTCTTGCAGAGCGTCGATGACATAAGCAATCTGCTCATCAGATAATTCGGCATACATTGGCAACGAGAGGATCTCGTCGGCAAGAGTTTCTGTGACCGGCATGGATCCGCGTCCTGGGGTACACAATGTCTGATATGCTCCCGTTAAATGCAGCGGCACAGGGTAGTGGATGCCGGTCTGAATTCGCTTCTCTTCCAGAAAATGCTTCAATTCATCGCGCCGGGAGCAGCGAACTACGAAAAGATGAAAGACGTGCTGATCGCCCTCCGGAATCGCGGGTGGAATGATCGGAGAGCCCTCCAGCGCAGCGGCGAGCCTCTTGGCATGGGTCCGGCGCGCCGCGTTCCAGCGATGCAGGTATGGCAGTTTTACCGAGAGAACCGCAGCCTGTAGCGAGTCCAGCCTGGAGTTCAAACCCACGACGCTGTGCCGGTACTTAACCGGGCTCCCATGCTCCCGCAGAATACGGAGACGCTTCATCAGATCAGGATCGCTGGTAGTAACCGCTCCGCCGTCTCCGTACGCTCCCAGGTTCTTCCCAGGATAGAAGCTAAAGCATGTGAGTCGGCCGGAAAAACCGACTGGATTCCCGTCGATCGAAGCGCCATGCGCCTGCGCGCAATCTTCAATTATCGTGAGTTTGTGCTGTTCGGCCAACGCCTCGAATGGCCTCAGATCCATTGCGCGTCCATAAAGATGCACCGGAACAATTGCCTTGGTCCGATCCGTGATCGACTTAGCGGCCAGTTCCACGTCCATATGAAAGGTGACTGGATCGACATCGACAAACACGGGAGTGGCGCCAGCATTGCTGATGGCTTCCGCGCTGGCGAAGAAACTGTTTGCTGGGACAAGTACTTCGTCCCCCGGTCCAAGACCCGCAGATCTCGCAGCGAGAGTGATGGCATCTGTACCATTCGCCACGCCAACACAGTACTTTGCACCCACAAAGGCGGCAAACTCCTGCTCGAACTTCTCCAGAATGGGACCGCCGACGAAATAGGCCGACTCCAGCACACTCAGCACTGCGGCATTCATCTCCTCGCGGAGACCAGAATATTGAGCTTTCAGATCGACAAAGGGAACCCGAGTTGCGATATCGCTCACAAAGAACCTTTCGCTTGCAACGAGCTTCTACTTTTTAGCCAAGCCTGATGACACACGCACAAATATCGCGCCACACTGACCACAGACATAATCGTCGCCAATTGCATCGGAAGGCTTCATCGAAATCTTCGCCGCGCATTCGCACATCCATCCTATCTGGCGCGCCGGGTTTCCGGCCACCACGGCATACTCCTGCACGTCGCTGATCACGACCGAACCGGCGGCCACAAACGCAAACCGCCCGATTGTGTTGCCGCATACGATGGTCGCATTCGCGCCAATGGTTGAATTTGCTTTTACCAATGTAGGCAGAAATGCATCTGGCCCCTTCTTAATATAAGCACGCGGATTCATGTCGTTTGTGAAAACGCATTGTGGTCCGAGAAAGCAATTGTCCTCCACCGTGACGCGTGTCCAAACTGAGACCCCATTCTTCACAGTCACGTGATTGCCAACAGATGCGCCACCTTCGATGAAGCAGTGCTCGCCAATGTTGCAGTTGGAACCAACATGCGCGCCCTTCAATATATGCGCAAACGCCCATACGCGCGTGTGGGCACCGATGTCGTCGGTCTCAATAAGAGCAAGCGGATGCGCAAAGAACCTCGCATTCACATCGGTTTTCTCAGCCACGGTCAAGCTCCAGCGACGGACACAATCTTCGGCTGCAGAATGCCGATCTTGGTCCGGTCCACGAGTTCGAGAGCTTCCACCACCCGAACGCCAAATTCGCCGGAGGTAATCGCCGTCTCGCCGGTTTCCAGACAGTGGATGAAATGCTCGACTTCTTTCAGCAAGGGCTCGGCATTGCCGAGGTAAGGCGCGTTCATATCCCCCATGCGATAGGTGAGTTGGAACTCGCCAAAAGTCTGGGGCTGAGTGAAATCAACACCGCGATCGTAGATTTTTACTTTCTCCGCCGGATCCATGTCGTCGTAGACGACCATCCGCTTTGATCCAACCACGCACGTGCGACGCATCTTCTGTGGAGACAGCCAACTGACTTCGTTCGAAGCCACGATCCCACTGGGAAATTCGAGCCAAAGAAATGCCACATCTCGCTTGTCTTGCTGCACGCATGCCCGACCGAAGGACGCGCCTTTCACCGGAGATTCTCCAAGCCAGTACAGAAGAATGGAAATGTCGTGCACGGCAAGGTCCCAGACCACATCCACGTCTTTCTGGTACAGCCCCAGGTTCACGCGAGACAAACTGATGTAAAACACATCTCCGAGATGGCCGCTATCGATGAGCCCTTTCACTTTGATCACTGGCGGGCTGTAGATGAAGGTGTGTCCAGTAAATAGCGTCCTTTTCCGGTCCGCCGCAATTTGCACCAACTCGCGGGCCAGCGCAGAGGTGTGCGCGAGAGGCTTCTCCACGAATACGTGCTTTCCAGCCAGAAGAGCGCGCTTTGCCAATTCGTAATGAGTTGATATCGGCGTGGCAATCATGATTGCATCCACATCACTCGTCAACAGGTCGTCGAAATTCAAGTAAGGTCTCAGGGAGGGATACTGCCGGGTGATCTTCTCGAGGTTCCTGGGATTGCAATCGCATGCAGCCACAAAGTCGCATTGGGGCGACTGGTTCAACACCCGCGCAAGGTTCGGCCCCCAATAGCCCATTCCCGTTAACGCAACCTTGGTCATCCTATGCCCCCGTACTGTCTGTGGCAGACTTCAGGCGTTTGGCCTTCCATTCATTTCCCTTCACGATGGCGTCGAGAAAGTCCGACTGCAAACACGAACGCAGCAGCGCGATATTCGGCATCACACAATGGCCGCCAATAAAGCCGGGAAATACGCGAGGAAGATAATCGATTTCTTTGATATAGGCATCGACTTCATCATAGGTCGCCCCGTACTTCTCAGCGAGCCTCTCCGCTTCCTGCGCCCAACCTACAAGCACACCGAGCCATGTTGTTTCCAGCAGCTTGGAAAGCTCGCCCGCTTCCGAACTACGAAAGCGGTCAGTTTTGAATCCGGCGCCGGCGTAATGCTGAATGACCGCGTCTGCCACCTTGGGATCGTCGGACCCTACAAACTTCCGGTAATGCAACATATCTGCTTCCATCTTTGCGTGCTTGCCGCGAACCGGGCTGTATGCGACAGACGCACCGCTCCGCTCCGCGATTGCCCGGGTCGTTCCGGGAACTACGGTGCTGTTCACCACGGTATATTGAGGCCTGTACCTGGCAATATATTCACACGATGTCCCTACGAAATCCTTAATTTGAAACGGGATACAAATATGCAATACGGAACACGGTTTCGCAACCTCGACCGGCTGAATATCAACACCGGCACACTCGTACGACCGGCTCAAAATGTCGAGCAGCGGCCTGCCAACTTCTCCTAAACCAACCACTATCACGACTTCATCGGACACAGGATAAACTCCCTCGTATGTTTCTCTTGCCAACCTTGGAAGATTAATCGATAAACCGGCAGGAGACCGTTCCTAGCTACAGGTCCACTGATTAAATGCCAGATAACTCCGCGGCTTCCCGTTCAATGCAACGTGATCATTGTAAAGAAGCTTTCAGCAGTTCTCCCTTGCGTCAGATAGTGTTCCTCTTTCGAGAAATAGCCGACGTTCGGCGTCGACTATTCTCTTCCCTCTGGAAGTCTAATCGTCGTCAGCCGTGTCGCCATATTTTCCATATGCATATTTTCCGTATCCATAATGCGATTCGCCCCTGGAGATATCATTGACTACGATACCCGTGACGTGATGTTCGCCGGATTGTAGCATCTCAGTGGCTCGCTGCAAGCTGCCACGCGGCGTAATGCCGATTCTCGACACTAGGAGAACAGCGTTCACATCCTGTGCCAAGAGCACAGCATCGGTAACAAGCAGAACTGGAGGACTATCGATGATCACGTGATCGTATTCCGCTCTGCACTCCTCAAGAAGCCCGCGCATCTGGGTCGATCCGAGCAGTTCCGAGGAATTCGGCGGACGCGCCCCGGCCTGGAGAACAAACAGATTCGGAGCTTCCGGTAAAGATACGACGGCGTCGCGCCAGTTACCGGCTCCGGTAAGGGAGCCACTCAAGCCAAAGTTCTTGGGAATATTCAAGTGTTCTGCTAACAGACCGCGCCGCAGATCGGCGTCGATCAGCAATACGCGCGCTCCCCACTGAGTGAGCACAGCGGAAATATTTCCACTTATACAGCTCTTGCCCTCCCCGGGAATAGCGCTCGAGATTAGGACGGTTTTCGGCGGCGTGCCAGCCGAAGCGAGCAGGAGCGCGGTGCGCAGCGTACGAAATGCCTCCGAAGCCTGCGAACTCGCCCGCAGCGAGGAAACTAGAAGGATCTGGCGCGATGCCTCTGCATCCGGCTCGCCTTCCCGCCCCGTTTTTTTCGGTTGCCTGATGTGCGGGATGATTCCAAAGAGAGAAACTCCCGTAAGCGGCTCGATTTCTTCCGGGCTCCGGATCAAGTTATCCAGGTTTTCCGCAACGATGGCGAAGACGATTCCGGCACCCGAGCCAAAAATGATGCTCAACGCGAGCACCAGGGGTATTTTGGGTTCCACCGGCTTCGTGGGCAGCGTCGGCGAATCGATGGTATCGATGTTGGCCGCGTTTAGACTGGCAACCACTCCCGCCTCTTTCAGTTTTTTCAACAGGTCTTCATAGAGATCACTGCCGGATTCCACTTCACGCTTCTGGATGGCGTACTGATTGAGCCCGTCGCTCATGTCGTAGACCTGCTGTTTCTGCTGGTCAAAGGCTGTCCGCATCTGTTTCTCGGCGCCGACAGAAACTTCGTAGTCCGTACGAAAGCGTTCCTGAATATCCGCGATCTCTTTGTGGAGGGACTTTTCCACTTGAGCCAGTTGATTTTCCAACTGAATCACCTTCGGATAGTGGGGGCCATACTCTGAGTTTGCCTGAGCGAGTTGGATTTTTAGATCTGCTTCCTGTCCACGCAGTACCGGAAGAACACTGTCGGGAACGATCGTGCCAATCAACTCGGGGTTGCCCGACTGAGCAACGCGATACCTCGCCTCTTTCACGATTCGGTCGGATTCCCCGTCGGTCAGTTCCTTACTGAGATCATCCAGCTTGGAGAGCACCAGGTTGTTGTTCTCATCGGTGCCGAAGATGCCTGTCTGCTTTTGGAGCTTGGAGAGTTTGGACTGTGATTCTTCCACCGCAGATTTGAGTTGAGCCATTTGGCCCGACAACCATTCCGACGCCTTCATCGTGTCGTCGTAACGCGTCATGAAGGTGCGTCGGGTATAGGCAGATGCCAGATGGTTAACTATTTTCACCGCAAGCGTGGGATCGGCATCGCGAAAAGCAACTTCCACCGCCTGTGTGCGCGCGATACTCTGCACTGTGAGCGACTTGCTGAAACCTTCCAATAGCTCGTTCCGGCGCTCCGGACTCGTCCGCTCAATATCATCGGGCGGCGTATCGCGTATGACATTCGGCCCCCACAAGAAAAACTTGCGGTGGCCGGCAAATGTGGGTTGCTTGTCGAGCCGCAATTCGCGGATGACTTGCCATGCAAGGCTATTGCTTTTCAGAATATGGACTTGGGTTTCGAGCTTTTCATCGAAACCGAGACCACCTGCCCCGAGGCTCGCGGTGATGTCGCCCATGTCCATGGAATTCGAACCTTCGGGGTTGATAGCCAAGTCGGCCACAGCTTCGTACCGGCGGGTCTTCAAGATGCAATACAACCCGCCCCAAAGGAATACAACGATGACCGAAGCGGCGATAATCCGCCGCCGGCGACGCATCATACGGATAATATCCGAGAGGCTGATCTCGCCAGAACTGACGGGATCCACCGCCCCTGCGCTCGCCTGAGTACTCCCCATACCGGGTCGGCTAGATCGGTTTTGCGTCGAATAACTCACTGAACTTTCTCTCCTGCGTGCACCACGATGGTTAGTGCAGCTCAGCAGCGTATACTGTGTAGGCGGCCATCTGGATCGCGCCTGCTAGCCCCTGCGCTCCGTAGTTTTTTATGTTACTCAGCGGAATGAACACGATATCTTCCGCACTCAACTGTGGATCTTGGGATTTGCCGTGGTAAATCCTGTCCAGTGGAAACGCAGTCTGCTCCATTCCTTCAGGAGAACTTCTGAGGAGTATGGCATGCTTAAGAGAGGCCACTTTCGTTGTGCCTTGGGCTAACGCAATCGCCCTCACCAAGGAGATGGAAGTATTGTTCTCCATGATATATGCGCCCGGCTTGTTAACCTCTCCTAGCACATAAACCACCCCCGTCTTGGAGACGATGACCGTGTCGCCTGGAGAGATCGTTACATTGGCTTGCTCGATCGCTTTCGTGCCCGAGAGGTTGATCACCTCCGGCCGGTCCCTCTGCCCCGAATGCAAAATTGTCACGGTGTGGCCAGCTTTCAGTGTGAGACCACCCGCCGCTGAAATCGCGTCATAGAGTCTATGTGGGCCCAGCAGCGGATAGATTCCCGGCGAATTTACCTCTCCGTATACCGTGATGCCCTGTGTCGCAAACTCCTCGATGAGCAGCGATACTTGCGGCTTCCTCACCAGCTGGCGCTCGACCAGTTCATGCGCAATCAATAGTTGCGCATCGCGAACCGTCAGACCCGCAAGCTTAAGGTCCCCGATCAAGGGGAGACTGACGCTGCCGCTTGAATCTACCCGAACCTTCAACAGCAGTTCTGGAACATCGAACACCGTGAGATCGAGCAAGTCGCCAGCTCCAATAGTCATTGCGCTCTGGTCGGGCATTGTTGCAGACTGCAAACCGTTTGCCGTTGTCTGCGCCCAAACGATGAGAGGAGACCCAAACCCCATCACAGCCAATACCAGCAAACACATCCCGCATCTGAAAACTCTCATCGCTGATGCACCTTGCGAACTTCCCCAGCAACGTATGTCCGCCCGATATAATAGATGAAGCGCGGCTTTCCACCTCAACACAAGCATAGACAATGTCCTCAGACTAAAATGTATTTTACATTAGGCAGTGACCTCGAATCAGGACAAGCCACTCTCTGATTCAGGAAGCACCTGGAAGAGGTGTGCCTTGCCACAATCCCGTCCCAAGTCTCAGACCGCGTAGTGTGTTTTCTTTTGTAGTCGAACTTTGCACGTGCCTCCATGCGCGTGAAGCGCCGATCGATGGTGGTTCGGTCGCGGTTCATCTTACGGTTTCGAGCTCTGGCCTCCCACCGCAGGTCGCCGTGCGAGGGGATTCTGCGCTGGCCTCCGCACCGGCGGCTAAACAAGCTGATCTCGATTTCATCCTGATTCAGCCAACTGCCACGTTCCGGCGCATAGTGCAGAGTGAACCGTTCCCACTTTTCTCCGAACCTCTCCACCACGGCGATGCGGCTGTGCGTGGAGAGTTTGTCCATTACCGGATGAATGGTCGTGGCCGTCACATCGCTGACCGCGATCTCCAGCCGATGGTCGGTGAACTCAAGTGGGGAGCGCGTCGTCGTCACCTTAGTGAAGTGCCGCCCAACCTTCGGATGTAGGACGCAAAAGACGTTGGCGGTGCCGCAGCGCTTGTACTCGCAGTCGTACCGGGCGATCTTCCACGGACGCATCGGCCTCCCCGGACGGACATCGGCGTGCAGCACCACCGGCTTTTCGCCGATATACACCACTGGATCGTGTTCGCAAAGCGGCTTTCCATGTAGCGCCAGTACATCTTCCATGCGCGATGTACTCCTCATTCAGTTCCGCCACGCACTGTCAATCGCGCATTCTACCTGCCCCCGCGCGTCTGGCCCACGCGAGGCTTTCGGCCTGCCTGGCCGGGATGTGACCTTTGACCAGTTCGGCAGAGTTCGATTCGACCGGCAAGGCGCCCCTCAGAAGTTGGGAACCGGGACTGTATTCGGGAATTAGTTGCTTGAGGAGAAGGATGAGACGGGCGACATCTCGCCTGGCAACAATCTGCTGAAGGTCCTGTATACATGCTTTGATTTGACCTACATCGATGCCATTAGGGCTAACAAAACTTCTGATTTGAGTATGCGAGGTCGGAATCAGACACTCATCCTGCAGATTCAATTCCTCAAATAACTTCTCCCCTGGACGCAGACCGGTAAACTGAATTTTGATGTCCCGGTCAGGCCGGAGCCCGGACAGCAGAATAAGGTTCCTGGCAAGATCCAAGATCTTGACAGGTTTACCCATATCAAGGACGAAAACCTCTCCGCCTTTTCCAATGGAGAATGCTTGCAAGACAAGCTGGGCCGCCTCCGGAATGGTCATAAAATACCGGCGCATTTCCGCATGGGTGACGGTCACAGGACCACCTGCGGCAATCTGTTCCTTGAAAATAGGAACTACGCTCCCATTGCTTCCCAGAACGTTGCCAAAACGCACCACCATAAACTTGGTGTCAGTCTCCTTCTGGACGGCGCGGATCACCAACTCCGCCACGCGTTTCGTGGCGCCCATCATACTGGTGGGTCGAACCGCTTTGTCGGTGGATATCATGACAACGTGTTTGACTCCGTGATTGATCGCCGCGCGGGCAACGGTCGACGTGCCGAAGACGTTGTTTTCGACGGCAGCAAAGATGTGCCTTTCCATCATCGGAACATGCTTGTAGGCTGCGGCGTGATAGAGAATCGACGGCCGATATTTCTGCATGACGTGCTGCAAAGTTTCAGAGCGAGTGATGTCACCAAGTTCCGCGTAGAACGCCAGCTGCGGAAAGCTCGTGCCCAGTTCTCTTTCAAGTTGAAAGAGTGGAGTTTCCGCTATATCGAAACCAACAAGGGCAAGTGGGCCGAATTGAGCGATCTGCCGGCAGATCTCCGACCCGATCGAACCCGCCGCGCCTGTCACCATGACGACTGTTCCCTCGACGCGCTCCCTGATTCTGTCCTGGTCCAACTGAACAGGCTTTCTGCCCAGCAGATCTTCCACTGCGACGTCCCTTATCTGTTGTTCCAATTCCATGCCTTGGATCAGGTTCCCCAAACTCGGCACCATCTTGTAGTCCACCGCGGCATCCACGGCGAACTTCAAAATGCGCACCATTTGCAATCCCGTTGCGGAAGGGATTGCAATGAGTACTCTCTTGATGTTGTGTTTCCGCACCAACTCTCCGAGGGTTTCTCCCGTTCCCAGCACTCGCTTTCCCTGGAAGCTTGAGCCAACCTTCCTTGGATCGTCATCAATTAAGCCAATAACATTGCACATCAGGGACCGATTCCGCCGTATTTCCTCCACCAACGTGAGCCCCGCAGCTCCGGCGCCGTAAACGAGCGTTCGCGTCTGCAACGCCTCGGCTTGATTGGCCGTCTTGGTGGTGATGACCACGCGAATGACGAACCTGCCCCCCAAAGTCAGAAAAATGGAAATCAACCACTCAAGGAAATACATGGAGCGTGGAATACCCGTTGGTCCGAGCAGAAAAACTATGATCGTTCCTCCCAGCAGCGATCCCGTCGAATTTGCCCAAATAATCCGGTAGACCTCGTGAACCGAGGTGTACCGCCAATACCCTCCCCTTACCCCGCCAACGACAAAAGCAATCAACTTGGCCCCCGACCAGATGCAAATGGCCACGACCATCGGGTGAAGGTAAATGCCAGGCACAGCGCCGTCAAATCGCAATTTGAATGCGAGGAATACGGAGAGCGCGAATGCGCCTAAGTCCAAGAGATATGCCAGAAGCAAATCCCGGATGCGCGCAGGATGAAACCGTTGAGCAGCCAGCAAAATGGAAGACAATACTTGCCCCCTCGATTTACATTCGAACCATTATCGGCCAAGCGCTACCGTAGGTTCTGCGGGTTAAACCACTCCGAAAGAGAAATGCTGGAATTATTTGCCCGTTCAATTCGAATTCAGCGGACTGCCTTTGCACAAAAATACAAAACAATTACCCAAAATATTCCGGATACGACAAAAGTCAAAAAGAATCCTCTTGCTCTCAGTTTCAATTTCGCAGAAATGTATTCGGCACGCATGGCACCAGTCCGTACATTCCCGAGCTCCTACATATGTCAGTGGCACGATTTGCCAAGTAAATCCGCATCGCCGCACCAAGTGCTGAATGGTGCAGGAAACGTACAAGTTCAGCCTGCTACCACCAGGGTTTGGTGATAGGTTCAATCGCGGCCCGCAATGCAGTCCGTGAGTCTTCATTGTTCGTAGTCTGGGCAAACTCTCCGGCATGGAAACTCAGCTTTTGCAGCTTAAGATTCAAACCCGCAGAGGAACAAGCAGAGGAACAAGACGACGGAAGATGTTGCCGCCGCTGGTAATTGGAGCTTTGGGTAGCTCTCTAAACATAATTAGCGCACATAATACGATTAAATTCGGCGCTGGGCAAGAGAATTATGGCTGCGGCAATCATCCGGTCTCTACCGGGGACTTGATAAGTCATTGTTCGTGTTCCCCTTCAGCGAAAGTGGGACTGTTGCGGCTGGAAGGTTAAGCTACAGTTTTTGAGGTTGAGTCGTCCCGAAACTGGGGTTAGGCTGCCGCAGCGAGCGAACCTTGCCTGCGGGTGATGTCTTCAGCGCCTGGTTGATCCTGGCATTGGCTGAAGGTCTCAGCTACGGCGCGATTGAGAAGAAGCTCAAATCGAGCTCTGCGTTGACTTGGCCGCGTTGAACAGTCCGTTCGTACCCGCTTTGATAACCGACGAGCACCGTTGCCGTACTGTCCAGGTAGATACGAAGGGGAATCGATTGTATTGTCCCGAGCCGGCTACGGGGCTCACGATCCGAGACCATAGCCTCAGGGCAGGCGGGTCTCCGTGCCGGGTGACTTGGTCGAGGTTGACACCCTCGATGTGCGTCCCGCGCCGGGCGTGATTATCAAGCAGTTCACCGCTCGCGATGTTATCGCGCGTTGGGATGTCATTCAGGCGCACACTCGCGCCACCGCCGCTCTGCTTCTGGAAATCTTGCAACGCCGCATGCCGTTTCCCATTCGCGCCGCGCAGGTCGACGGCGGCAGCTAGTCTGCCGCCCAGTTCGAGCAGGCCTGCCAGCAGCAGAAAGGGCTTCATCTGTTTATCCTCCCACCGCGCTCGCCCAAGCTGAAAGGCGCCGTCGAACGCCCCAACCGAACCCACACCGAGGAGTTCTATCAGGTCGCCCCTTGTTTTCTGGAAATCAGGAAACTCAACCACGAACTACGTCAGTGGGCGAATGTCTATAACACCATTCGCCCTCACCAGACCCCCGGATACGTCACCCCGCTCCAGTTCCTTCGCCAGCTCCAACCAAAGCTGTGAGAGTGCCAACAATCTACTGGACGAGTACAAGAGCTTTTCCTGTTTCTCGGGTCGTTGTATAATTCGGGGGTCGAGCGGGAATAACTCAATGGTAGAGTGCAACCTTCCCAAGGTTGAAGTTGCGGGTTCGAGCCCCGTTTCCCGCTCCAGTTAGCTCTCTGTGTCCTTGCCAGGTACATTCAGAAGAGAGGCCATCAATCCAGTGTTCAACCTGGGCCTTGCTTTCGAGGCGTGGATGGCGCGCAGATAATCTCTGGTCACGTTGATGTCCTTGTGGCCCATCCAGGTTGCGACCGTCTCAATGTCGAATCCTGCCCGGAGCTGCATCGACCCGAAGGTGGCGCCAGCGGTGCAGGATCCAATCACGGCAACAAGGTTCACATTCTCGAGTAGATTAATAGCCACAAGCTGGTCCGCCGACGCCTTAATTTGGACAGTATATTGGACAGCAAGTCTTTAACTCAATGAAAATAAAGGTATAATGCGGGAATCTGGCATTCTACTACTGAACTACTCCCGCTCACGGGCGGGCATGCTTGGAGTGCACCACCGTCAACTTTACGGCAATTGCTCCGAAGCTCGGAACCTGGGGACCTTTGAGACCTTGAAAGCAGGCTCCAGTGCGGTAGAATCCTCGTGACCTGCAAACAGGCCTGGAGGCGCCATGTTCCCTCTCACCGGAATCGTTTTTGTCATCCTCATTTTCTACCTCTTCAGCGCCATCAAGATCCTCAGCGAGTATGAACGCGGTGTCATCTTCCGGCTTGGCCGGCTGCTCGATCAGCCCAAGGGGCCCGGCCTGATCCTGGTCTTCGCCCCCCTGGATCGCATGGTCCGCGTCGATCTCCGGCAGATTGCCTTCGACGTGCCGCCGCAGGATGTTATCACCCGCGACAACGTTACGCTGAAAGTCAATGCCGTGGTATTCCTGCGCGTCATCGACCCCCGCCTGGCCGTCGTCGAAGTCACCAACTACCAGTATCAGACGCAGCAATTCGCGCTCACCACGCTGCGCAGCGTGCTCGGCGAGGTCGAACTCGATGAACTCCTGGCGCATCGCGACAAGATCAATCTCCGTCTGCAATCCATCCTCGATCAGCACACCGCTCCCTGGGGCGTAAAGGTGGCCAACGTCGAAGTGAAACAGGTGGACCTGGCCGAGAGCATGATGCGAGCCATGGCGAAGCAGGCCGAGGCCGAGCGCGAGAAGCGTTCCAAGATCATTCACGCCGAAGGTGAGTTTTCCGCCGCGCAACGCCTGGTGGATGCCGCCCACCTGCTGCAGACCGAGCCGGCTTCCATCCAGCTCCGCTACCTGCAGACTCTGACCGAGATTGGCGTGGAGAAAAACACCACCGTCATCTTCCCGGTTCCCATCGACCTGCTTTCCGGTCTCCAGAGACTCACTGGGAATGCTGTAAAATCCGCACTTTCACCCAGCGACGCGGCCACCAAGACCGAGTCATAATAGAGAATACGAATATGCGAGAGCGGGAAACGATGGTCGATGTCGAGGAGAACGATACCGAGATCACCCTCGGTGTGGGAAAGTTGCTCGGGCTGTTTTTCGGCCTGGTAGTTCTTTGTGGTATTGCGCTCGGCATTGGCTACTCGCTGGGTCGCAATTCCGGCCGCCAGGCCGCCGCCGCAGAGGCTGCGGCGGCCACGGCGGCTTCAGCCAACCCGGCGCCCTCGTCCATCAGCAAGCCCGGGGCGGCGCAGGTGGCGGCGCCAAAATCCCCCGATTGCAGCAGCGGTGACAACTGTCCAACCCCGTCAGCTTCGGCGCCCAGCGCAGGCGACCTCACTTTTTACCAGTCGGTGCAACAGAAGGACGCGCACCCGCAGCTGACGCCGCCGGAATCCGCCGCCCAACCCCAAGCCGCGGGCCAGGAACCCCGCGCCAGCCTTGGCCCTGGCTACCTGGTGCAGATTGCCGCCGTGCGCAGCCAGGAAGACGCCAAACTGCTTAGCGACACTCTGCAAAAACAGCAATACCCGGTCATCATCGCCCAACCCGGAGACAAGTTGTTCCACGTGCAGGTGGGTCCGTACGCTGACATCAAGCAGGCCGAGGCCATTCGCTCCCGGCTGGTCACTGCCGGCTACAATGCCTTCCTCAAACGCTGATTGGGCGCGCGCCAGTTTGTCTGATCGCCAGCCCCTCCAGTTCAAGCCGGGCCGGAACCGTTGGCCGCTTGCCCTGGCTGTCGAATGACTTAGGATGGTGGATTACCATGAAAGCTGCCTCTGACAAGCTGAGCCTGACGCTGCGCGCCGTCGCCGATCCGACCCGGCGCAAGATCCTGCGCCTGCTCCATCCCAGCACTCTGCGCAAGACAGCGGCTGCCGATGGCTGGACCGCCTCCGACGTCGAGCAGCGGATCAAACTGGCTCAGCCGACCATCTCCCACCACATGAAAATTCTCAAGCTCGCCGGCCTGATCGAGACCCGCAAGCAGGGCACCTGGGTGCGCTACCGCCGTATTGAGAGCGCGATTCGCGCCCTCCGCCGGGGATTGATCAAAGAGCTCTAAGGCTTGCCAGCAAAAACAAAGACGGCCCCGGCGGGCCGCCTTTGTTTTGATCCCTGCGCCTGGCGCTAGTGGGAAACCGCCTGAAACAGATCGCTCTTCAACAGTGCCTGAAACTTGCTGTCGTCGGCTTTGAACTTCACCACCAGGCGGCCGGCGTCGGAGTTGATCTCCATGTTGTCCATCGCGCTTTTTTCGGTGGCGCTGCCGGCGGCCTTCTTGTACAGCACTCCCGCCTGCAACAAGGCCGAAAGCGTGCCCGCCGTAAACGAATCCGCGGTCTGCACGTTGAGGTCAAAATCCACCCCGTGCTGCAGGTCCAGGCTGTAATACGATCCCAGCAGGCGCTTCTTGACCGTGTCAAAATCAGTCAGCGCCGAAGCTTCACCCAGGACCGAGTGCAACATGTTTTGCGTGCCCTGCTGATCCAGCACGCTCCACACCGGCCCAGCCTCGGTTTCGACGATCATCTGCAACATCTCCGGAGTTGAGGCAATCCCCTGCTGTTCGCCATCGCGGACGTCCAGGCCGTCCTTCACCGCATTGGCCTCGCCGAACAACATGGTGTTGTCATCCAGAAACGTCATGACAAAGCTGCCGCCCGTAGGCCACAGAAAGGCATCGCGATATTTCTCGCCCTTCTGCTTTTTCGCCTTCAAGCGCGCCAGCACTTTCTTGGGTTCGAACTGCCCGCTGGCAACGCCAAAGTTGCGCATCCCGCCCTTGGCCGTGCGATAGGCGATAAACGACAACTGCTCCACATCCACATCGGGATTGATGCCCATGTCGCGCAGCGAACTCTCAAAGGCTTTCAGATTTTCCGGCAGCACGCGGTTCTTCAGCGCCATGCCGCTTGAGGAATTGCGCAGCGCCCGGTAGTCCACCGAAATGATCTGCTGAATCTGAGCCGGAAGTACGGTCCGCGTGTTGGTTCCCAGCGGAGCTGCCAGGGCGCTGCTGATGAGCGCACAGGCCAATACGAGTGCAACTGAAATGCTCTTCATATAACTACGATTGTACCTCCGAGTGCCGGAACCCGGCACTTAGTCAAAAGTCCTACCTTCGATCCGCGCTTATTCCGGCTGCGTTTTCCTTAGTTCCGCGACCCTGGCGCGAGTCTCGGCCAGGAACGCCGCCCCGGTCCCGGGATCAAACGCCTCCAGGTTGATCTCCACGTTCGCCAGTGCGCCTTCCATCGCCGCTCGCGCCAGCGAGTCTGCCACCGCCAGGTCGCTCGCCATCTTCGGATTCGTCCTGGCGTGCAGCGAGGCGATCAGGCCCCGCACCTCGACTGCGCACTCAGCCACCCGCAGCGGCACGCTGGCGGCTCCACGCAGTGCCGCCGCCACCTGCCCGGCGGCCGCATCGGCCTGCTCCGCCGGCGCGGTTTTCTGTGCCCGATAGGCAGCCACCACCGCCTGGTAAGACGCGGCGTCGCCATCGATCGATGCTTTCAATTCCTCGCCGAGGGCCGCGAGTTTCGCCAGCGCCGCGCTCAGCTCCGCCTCAAACGCGGCGTATGCCTTCTTGCCGCGAGACATGCCGGCAACCATCGCCGCCAATCCCGCGGCCATGGCTCCGGCCGCCGCCGAAGCGCTGCCGCCGCCCGGTACGGCCGTCGGCGCTTCCAGTTGCGCAAGAAACGGCTCTACTCCCGCGCGCAACCCGCCAACGGCGCTTTTGCCGCCCATCACGGCTGCCAATCGGTTCTCCAGAATAAGCGAGGAATCAAAGTTCTCCACCTGGAGAAACCACTCCGCGGCATTTTCAATTGCCCGCTTCGGCACCAGCCCCACAATTTCACTGGACTGCACCGCGACGCCGTAACGCGCCGCCTCGCGCTTCACAAACTCGAAAACCCTGGCGATCGGGGTCAAATCCGTGTCGGTCAGGTTCATCGAAACCTGCGCCTGCCCGCGCACCTCCACGCCCATCCCCTTCACCGCGCGAAAACCGCCGCTGGAGAAGCGCACAGCTTTGGCGATCTTCTTTGCAATGTCCACGTCCCTGGTTTGCAGATACACGTTGTAGGCCACCAGGAACTTGCGCGCGCCAATCACGATGGCGCCCGCCGTCGGATGGCAGCGCGGGTCGCCCACGTCGGGACGGCGCGATTCCACCGTCGCCATCTCCTCGCGAATCGCCTCGAACTGACCGCGCCGGATCACCTCCAGATTCACCCGCTCCGGCCGCATCGCGGCGGCTTCGTAGAAGTACACCGGAATCTGGTACTGCTGCCAGACCTGCTGCCCCAGTTCGCGCGCCATTTGCACGCAGTCTTCCAGGGTCGCGCCCTCGATGGGAATGAATGGCACCACGTCGGTCGAGCCTAGGCGCGGATGCGCTCCCCGGTGCACATTCAGGTCGATCAGTTCGGTTGCCTTGCCGATGCCGGCCAGCACGGCCGCCAACAAAGGCTCACGCGCACCCACAAGGGTAACCACGGAGCGGTTGTGGTCCGCGTCCATCTCGCAATCCAGCAGATGGACGCCGTCGCGCTTCATGGCGTTGACAATGGCCTCCACCCGCGCCTTTTCGCGTCCTTCGGAAAAATTCGGTACGCACTCAATCAGGGTTGCCATCTTTCATCTCTCCGCTTACTGCTTCCACCAGTTGTAGCCCACACCAAACTGCAAACTGGAATTCACTCCCGGATTGTGATCGCCCAGCGATGCGTTGGACAGGTGGGTCGCCCGGAGATCGAAGTTCACGGAGCGCCCCGGCCGCAGAAAATAATTCAGCCCCACTCCCGCCCCGGAGGTGAAGTTCACCGTCGAAGTGTTGCCGGGAGGAATCTTTTCCGAGGTGTGCAGGATTCCGCCCTGCGCCAGAAAATACGGAATCGTTTTCTTGCCGTGGGTAAAATTCCACTTCATCACAACCGGGTTCAAGCCGAAGCCATAGACGTTCTTGTAGCCCCCCCAGAGAACGCAATCGACCGGCATGATCTCCACGTCCTCCTCGAAGGTTCCGCGCAGCCAGCCCTTGCCGAGTTCTCCGGTCATCACCCGTCCAACGCGCGCGCCGGCGCGCACAAATTGCACGTTATCGCGTTCAAACAGGCCGCTGCCGCCGCTGGCCAGCGCGCCAAAAACCCAGTGCTCGTGCCGGATTGAATCCGCGTCGCCGCCGTTTTGCGCCATCCCCACCGCCGCACTCAGCAGCAGCAGGGCGAAAGTTGCCGTCCGGAATAATTTCATCGTGGTGTGCATGGTATCTGCTACGGTAACAGGCCCGGAACCCTGCTTCCAAGTCAAAAGGAAAGGGGCCACCCGGTTGCGGTGGCCCCAATTGGAAACAGTCTCGAATCAGCCGGCAACTTCTTCCAGGTCCTTCTGGTCGATGTCGGCATTCGTGTACACGTTCTGCACGTCGTCGTAATCTTCCATCGCTTCCATCAGGCGGAACATGGTGCGTGCCTGCTGACCTTCGAGCTTCACATAGTTTGCCGGGATCATTTCGATGGCAGCGCTCTCCGGGGTAATTCCGGCGGCCTTCACAGCCTCCAGAACTTCCTCAAAGGCATTCGGTTCGCAGAGAATCTCCCAGTGGTCGCCGCTGTCCTGCAGGTCGTCGGCGCCGTGCTCCAGCACAATGTCCAGCAGGTCGTCTTCCTTGGCGGAGGCTTTCTCCACCAGGATGTCGCCCTTCTTGCTGAACATGTGCGCCACCGAACCGGCCGCGCCCATGTTGCCGCCATTCTTGCCGAACAGGTGGCGAATGTCGCTGACGGTGCGGTTGCGGTTGTCGGTCGAGGTCAACACCAGGATCGCGGCGCCGCCGGGGCCGTAGCCTTCGAAGGTGATCTCGTCGTACGTCACGCCCGGCAATTCGCCGGTGCCGCGCTGAATGGCGCGTTTGATGTTATCCTGCGGCATGTTTTCGGCCTTTGCCGCGGCCACCGCAGTGCGCAATCGAGGATTCTTTTCGGGATCGCCGCCAGCCCTGGCAGCCATCGAGATTTCCTTGATCAGGCGGGTGAAAATCTTGCCGCGCTTAGCGTCCAGCGCGCCTTTTTTGTGCTTGATTGTGGCCCATTTTGAGTGGCCAGACATGCCAACCTCGTAGATTGTTTGAATTCTTCAAAAATTATTTTCCGGCTCTGCTTATCCAGCCTGCCGGGTCTCGCACTACCGTACAACCCTCGGTAACGCCTGAGTATACCACGCAACTCCAAGACGCCTGCGCGCAGCCTTGCCGTTGCTCCGGCGCGCCCTACGACGAGGTCAGCGTGTGTTCCGTCGGAGCTTCCCGCAGCCGCGCCGCCGCATCCTCGGGCATCACCGCCGAGCGGTAGCTTTCCTTGAACGAATACGATTTCTGCCGCTCCGCCAGAATCGGCAGAATCTCAATATGCCAGTGGTAGTCCTGGTCGATCGTGCGCCAGTAGTTCAGCGCCTTGGACTGGTGCTGCGTGTTGGGCGCCGTGTGCACCACCAGGTGGAAGCTGTCGGTGACCGAGCGGATCCGGTTCAGCGTGCGCCGCAGCAATGAGGCGCAGTCCCGCAACGCTGCCGGCCGCGAAATTGCCGTGTGCTCAAAATGGGCCTCGTGATGCACCGGGACGATCCAGGTTTCAAACGGCGCCCGTGAGGCAAACGGGCAGCAGGCAACAAAGTCGCCGCGAATTTCCACGATGCGATCCCGCTGGTGCAGCTCCTGGGTCAGAATATCGCAGAACACGCAGCGCTCTTTTGCCGCGAAGTGCTCGCGCGCCGACCTCAGTTCGTAGAGCACCCGCCGCGGCACATAGGTCGTGGCCACAATCTGCGAAGTCGGATGGTCGAACTCCTGTCCGCTTAACGCGCCAAAATCCTTGAAGATGCTCACGTACTTGAAGCGGTGATCGTTCTTCAGATCCTCCAGGCGCTGCGCGCACAGCAGCAGAAACTGCTCAATCTCGGCGTCCGTGGAGGTCCAGAGCTGGCGGTCATGGCGCGCGTTTTCCACGATCACCTCATGGGCGCCCACCGAACGCATCACGTCGTACAGCCCCACGCCGCGCCGTCCCGGATCACCTTCCACGTGGTACAGCGGCTGCGGATGCACCACGGCGCGCGCCGACCATGGCCCGTAGTTCACCGATGCCATCGAGGAGATGATCTGCGGCTGTTGCGATGACTCCGGGCAGAATGGGCAAACCTGCTGCTGATTGCGGGCCGGCGCCGGTTCGTCCCCGGTTACCACCCAGGAGCGCGTGATTGGATCCTTGCGAAGTTCCATTGCGATAGCAAACCACTCCCCAGCCCCTTAGTCAATTGCCAATCACCTTCTGGCTGCCCTGAACCTTCCCGCCACAACTCGGCCGCCGCGCAACTCATCGCCCCGGCTTCTGCTCCCTGGCATTGCGCCTGCCGTTTGCCCCGTATTCGGCGGCTTTCGCGCACCTTCGTATGCGGCGCGCAAGGCTCTGCTATACTCGCCCTTTCAGGACCCCATGCCTGCCCATGAGTGAAGCCACAACCCCGTTGATGCGGCAGCACGCCGCCATCAAGAAAGACCATCCCACCGCCCTGCTGTTCTTCCGCGTCGGCGACTTTTACGAGCTCTTTCTCGATGACGCCGTCACCGCCGCGCGCGAGCTCCAGATCACCCTCACCTCGCGTCAGAAAGTCGATGGCGTTGCCCTGCCCATGTGCGGCGTTCCCTACCACGCCGCCGAAGGCTACATCTCCAAGCTTGTCCGCAAGGGATACAAGGTCGCCATCTGCGACCAGGTCGAGGACCCCAAACTCACCAAGAAACTGGTCCGCCGCGAGGTCACCCGCGTCGTCACCCCCGGCACCGCCGCCGACTCCCAGCTTGGCTCGGAGGAGAACAACTTTCTCTGCGCCGTCGCCCGCCACGCCGCCAGTCTCGGCTTTGCCGCCCTCGACCTGTCAACGGGCGAGTTTCGCGCCACCGAGTTCAGCGGCCCGGAGGCCGACCGGCGCGTGGCCGACGAGTTGCAAACCCTGCGCCCGCGCGAGCTTCTCTACGCCGCGTCCCTGCCGCTGTTTCAATCCGCCGCGCCCCAGCCCAGCTTCGCCGCCGCCGTGCCTGCGCCCGTCTCGGCCGCCGCCCCGCGCCTGGCCTCCAGCGAACTGGCGCCCTTCGGGCGCTGGAGCGAGACTCCGCTGGATGACTGGATCTTTGCTTCCGACTATGCCATCCCGCTGGTGGAAAATCACTTCGGAGTGCTGTCGCTCGAAGGCTTCGGCCTGGCCGGCCACAACGCCGCCGCCTGCGCCGCCGGAGCCATTCTCCACTACGCCCGCCAGACCCAGCGCGGCTCGCTCGACCATGTCGATCGCATCAGTTATTACGAGCGCCAGAACTGCCTCATTCTGGACGCCGTTACCGTCCGTAACCTGGAGCTGATCGAACCGCTGTTTGCCGGTACCGGCGATGCCGTAACCCTGTTCCGCGCCCTCGACCACACCCTCACTCCCATGGGCAAGCGCCTGCTGCGAGCCTGGATGCTGCGTCCCTCCATCGACACGCCCGAAATCAATCTCCGCCTCGACGCCGTCTCTGCGGCCGTCGCCAGTGTCATTCATCGCGAGGAGTTGCGGCGCTCGCTCGACGGCATTCTCGACATCGAGCGCCTGCTCAGCCGCATCACCCTGGAGACGGCCAACCCGCGCGACATTCTCGCCCTCGCCGCATCGCTTGCCAGGCTTCCCGGAGTGCGCGGCGCGCTGACGCACTTCCCTGCCGCGCGCTTTGCCGCCCTGCGCCAGTTGCTTGACGAACTCAGCGACGTGCGCCAGCGCATCGAGCGCAGCATTGTCGCCGAGCCGCCCATCACCCTCAACGATGGCGGCGTCATCCAGGCTGGACTGGACCCCGAGCTCGACGAGTTGCGCGACATCAGCCGCAACAGCAAGCGCTACATTGCCCAGATCGAGCAGCGCGAGCGCGAACGCACCGGCATCAACTCGCTCAAGGTCAAGTTCAACAACGTCTTCGGCTTCTACATTGAGATCAGCAAGGCCAACCTGCAACACGCCCCTGCCGACTACGAGCGCAAACAGACCCTGGTGGGCGCCGAGCGCTTCACCACTCCGGAATTGAAGGAGTACGAATCCAAAGTCCTGGCTGCCGAAGAGAAGATCGTCGCCATCGAGCGCCGTCTGTTTGCCGAACTGCGCATTGGCATCGCCGCCGAATCGCGCCGCATCCGCCAGAGCGCGCTGGCTGTGGCTGAGATCGACGTGCTGCTCTCCTTCGCTCATCTGGCCGCCGTGCGCAACTACTGCCGCCCGCAGTTTGACGACGCTGCGGCAATACTGGAAATTCTCGAAGGCCGCCATCCTGTCATCGAGCAACCCGAGCTGACCGGGTCGCACGACCGTTTTGTGCCCAACGATCTCTATCTCGACGCCGCCAGCCAGTCGATCCTGCTCATCACCGGCCCCAACATGGGAGGCAAGTCCACCTACCTACGCCAGACCGCGCTCATCGTGCTGATGGCGCAGATGGGATCGTTCGTGCCCGCCACGCGGGTGCGCCTGGCCACCTTCGACCGCATCTTCACCCGCATTGGAGCCTCGGACAATCTGGCGCGCGGCCGTTCCACCTTCATGGTGGAGATGACGGAAACCGCCGCCATCCTCAACACCGCAACCGCGCGCTCGCTGATCCTGCTGGACGAAATCGGCCGCGGCACGGCCACCTACGACGGCCTTGCCATCGCCTGGGCCGTGGTCGAATTCATCCACCAGCACAGCCGCGCCAAAACGCTGTTCGCCACCCACTACCACGAGCTAACCGATTTGGAAGACCTGCTGGACGCGGTGAAGAACTACCACGTCAGCGTCAAGGAAGCCGGCGGCAGCATCATCTTCCTGCGCAAGGTCGCGCCCGGAGCCGCCGATAAAAGCTACGGCATCGAGGTCGCCAAACTCGCCGGGCTGCCCGCCGAGGTCGTCACCCGCGCCCGCGAGGTGCTGCACCAGCACGAAAACGCCGAACACGCCGCCACCACGCAGCTTTCACCCAAGGCGGAAAAATCCGGCCCGGTGCAGTTGACCATCTTCACCCCGGTCTCGAACACCGTCCTCGACCGCCTGCGCGAAGCCGACCTCGACTCGCTCAGTCCCCGCGAGGCAATGAATCTGCTCTATGAGTTGAAAAAGCAGGTGGACTGAATACGGTCGAGCACGCAGCGGACTAAAATACTCGCATGCTGATCTCCGGGATCGACGGGCAGGGCGTCAAACAGTTCGCCGAACTTGGCGCTGCGTTTCTTCTCTCCGCCGCCATCGGGCTGGAACGTGAATTCCGCCGCAAAAGTGCAGGTCTTCGTACCTATACGATCGTCGGCACAACCGCGGCCCTTTTCCTGCTGATCTCGAAATACGGCTTCATGAACGTTCTTGCCGACGGCCGGGTTGTCCTTGACCCCTCGCGGGTCGCCGCGCAGATCGTCTCTGGCATCGGCTTCATCGGCGCCGGCATCATTTTTGTCCGGGTGGATAAGGTGCAGGGGCTTACGACCGCGGCCACCATCTGGCTGGTTACAGCCGTGGGTATGGCCTGCGGTGCGGACTTGCCGCTGCTCGCACTTTTTGTCACTCTCGCGTATTTTGTTGTGGCGTTCGTGTTTCCCCCGCTCATGAGCCACCTTCCTGGTAATCAGGCTCCCGCCGAACAGGCCAGGCACACGGAGCGTGACGAGTGAATTGCCTGCAATACCAGGCCGGGTGCGCCAGGTTCGCGCCGCGCTATTTTCGGCGACAACCTGGGAAGCAACGTCTTCTGCATCCGCGCCGCGGCAATTGCTCCCGGCTGACTCTCCGAACGAGCTACACCTCTCTTGAAACCGCTTTGCGCGAATAACCTCTCCGCAACCTATCTTCCGTAGTTTTCTTTTACACTTATCCTATGTCCTCTTTACAAGTGCAGGGAATTCTCTTCGATCTTGACGGCGTGCTCATTGACAGCACCGCCGGAGTCACCCGCGTCTGGCGCAAATGGGGCTGCCGTCACGGCCTCGATCCCGAACGAACCGCCCACACCGCCCACGGCCGCCGCGCCATTGACACGGTTCGCCTGCTCGCGCCCGAGATTGACGCCGAAGCTGAAGTCCGCGATTTGGTTCGGCGTGAGATTGCCGACTCCGATGACATTGTGGCCATCCCGGGAGCCGCTGCTCTGCTTGCCTCGCTGCCGCCGCAGCACTGGGCCGTCGTCACCAGCGGCACCCGCGATCTGGCCACGCACCGCCTCGGGGTCGCCGGTCTTCCGGTTCCCGAGTTCATGATCACCGGCAGTGACATCGAGCACGGCAAGCCGCATCCGGAACCCTATCAGCATGGCGCCGCGCTGCTCGGCCTGCCCCCCGGCGCCTGCTGCGTCGTGGAGGACGCGCCCAGCGGAATTACCTCTGCCCTGGCGGCGGGCATGCCCGTTCTCGCCTTGCCTACCACCTTTCCTGCCGCCGAACTGGCCCAGGCAACCGCCCTGCTGCCCAACCTTGCCGCCTTGCGGGCGACGATTGTGGGCGACTTCATTCGCTTGAACTGGTAAATTGATCGCAGATCGCCAGGCGCGGAAATTGACAGGGCCGCATGGCAACAGGCAAACTTACCCAACCTTAGTTGGATTCGGTTTTCAACCCGCACTTCCAACCGGACGCAATGGATCGACGTCACACGATGAATGCAACCAGGGTTTCCTACACGCTCGACTCCACTCTGGCGAGTGTCAACAAGGCCGAGCAAGCCGTCGCCGAGGTTGCCGCCAAGTCCGGCTTCGACGAGGACGAATGCGGCCGCATCGCCCTGGCTGTGCGCGAAGCCACCGTGAACGCCGTCCTCCACGGCAACCGCTACGATCCAACCAAACGCGTGACCGTATCCTTTGAAAGCATTCCCGATTCCTTGACGATTACCGTGCGCGACGAAGGTCCTGGACTGGATACACGGCTGATCCCCGACCCTTTAGCCCCTGAAAACCTGCTCAAGCAGTCGGGACGCGGAATTTTTCTCATCCGGGCATTCATGGACGAAGTTCGTTTTCGTACCATGTCTCCCGGCACCGAAATCACGATGATCAAATTCGTCCGCGGTGCGGACCGCGACGGCAACAAGGAGGCTAACCAGTGACGATGAAAGCAAGCTCACGCCAGGTGGACGGTGTCACCATCGTGGATCTTAGTGGGCGTATCACACTCGGAGAAGGCAGTGTCGTGCTGCGCGATACCGTCAAGGACCTTTCCACTCAGGGCCACAAAAAGATTCTCCTCAACCTCGGCGACGTTACCTATATCGACAGCTCCGGGATTGGCGAACTGGTCAGTGCCTTCACCAGCGTTCGCAACGCCGGCGGCGAACTGAAGCTCCTCAACCTCACCAAGAAGGTGCACGATCTGCTCCAGATCACAAAGCTGTACACCGTATTTGACATTTCCGACGACGAAGCTTCGGCCATCAACAGCTTTAACCGCTAATCGCTGAAGTCGGTTTCTGGAAACCGGGCGGCTCATCGGGCCGCCCTTCACTTTGACCGGAATGAAACGGTCCCCTATGCTTTCTCCACAAAAGTTATTTCCTTTTTATTCAATTCGGCGAGAATTCCTCCATGCTTAAATTCAGAATCTGCATTTTTTTGTTCGTCCTCTCGGCCGTGGCCGCTTTCGCCCAGCCATCCGTGGTGCTTGTTTCCATCGATGGAATGCGCCCGGACTACATCACCAATCCCAAATCCTGCCCCACACCATTCCCAACCCTGCAGCGTTTTCTTACCGAAGGAACCTACGCCGAGGGCGTCATCGGCGTGCTGCCCACCATTACGTATCCCTCCCATACCACCCTGGTCACCGGCGTCGAACCGGCCCGGCACGGCATCTGGGGCAACACCACCTTCGACCCCGAGTGGACCAGTCAGTCCGGCTGGTACTGGTACGCGGAAGACATCACGGCGGACACGCTCTGGGACGCCGCCGCGCGCAAAGGCCTCATCACCGCCAGCGTGGGGTGGCCCGTCACCGTCGGCCAGCGCAATATCCGTTACAACATTCCCGAATACTGGCGCGCCGGAAATACCGAAGACCGCAAGCTGCAACGCGCCCTGTCCACGGCCGAACTCTATGACGCCGTGCTGCCGCAACTGCGCTCCATTCAACTGTCCGAGGGCGCATACCTGGCCACCGACAAGGCCTTTGCCGATGCCGCGATCTTTGCCATCGTCAACAAACACGCGCGCCTTGTCACCCTGCACCTGGGCACGCTCGACGAAGAGCAGCACGCCCATTCGCCCTTCAGCCCGCAGGCTTGCCAGACCCTGGCCGCGCTGGACCAGCAGGTAGGGCGCGTCGAGCAGGCTGCGCTGGCCGCCAACCCGGAGGCCGTCATCGCGGTTGTTTCCGACCACGGCTTCGTGCGTACCGATCACCGCGTCAATCTGGAGGTGCCGTTCATCCAGGCCGGACTGATCACGGTGACGCCGTCCCACACCGTGTCGGCGTGGAAAGCCGCTGTCTTCCCCGGCGGCGGTTCTGCCGCCATCGTGCTCCACGACCGCAACGACAAAGTGACCGAAGAGGCGGTCCGCCGCCTGCTGCACGATCTGGCCGCCAACCCCGCCAACGGGATTGGCGCCATCCTGGAGAAACCGGAAATCGAAAGCCTTGGCGGATTTCCCAACGCTACCTTTGTCGTCGATCTCCAAACCGATTATCAGCTTGGTTACGCCACCCAGGGAGAGCTGGTGACGCCTGCACCCTCCACCGGAATGCACGGCTATCTGCCATCGCACCCGGAGATGCGCTCTTCGTTCTTCCTGCGCGGCAAGGGCATTGCCGCGGGGCGCGACCTAGGCGTCATCGATATGCGGCAGATCGCGCCCACCCTGGCACGGATTCTCGGCCTCACCCTGAACGACGCCCGGCAACCGCCGCTCGATGTCCGGCCATAAGACTTTGGTGCCATCCGGCGGTGCGCCCGGTGCGCGCCGCCATGTTTCTCCGCATCCATCTTGCAGTACAATCCCTATCTATGCCACGTATCCCAACCATCGCCTACGAGCAAGCCGACCCAGCCGCCCAGGAAATTTTTGACCATTACAAGCAAGAGCGCGGCAATGTTCCCAACATGTTTCGCACCGTGGCCTACCGCCCGGAAATCCTCCGCACCATGATCGCGCACTTCCGCGCCGTCATGGAGACCGGTACGGTCGGCGTCAAACTCAAGGAACTGGTCATCGTGCGCACCTCGCAGCTCAATCACTGCGACTACTGCCTCAATTCCCACTCCCAGCTTGCCCGCCGCCATGGCTGGAGCGAGGAGCAGATTGCCGGACTCGCCGGGTTCCGTACCCGCACCGACTTTACCCCGCGCGAAAAGGCCGCCTTGGAGCTCGCCGAGCGCGAGACCCTCGACTCCACTGGCATCGACGACGAATTCTGGGCCGAACTCCGCCGCCACTTCGAGGAAGGTGAAATCATCGAACTGGCCGCCGCCATCGGCCTCTTCAACTATTTCAACCGCTTTAACAACTCGCTTAAAATGGAGCCCACCAAGTGATTCTGCTCTGGCTGCTCTGGGCTGCCCTGCTGCTCGCCATGCCGGTTCTGGCGCAGCCAGCCCAGGTCTCCGCCGTCCCGGCGCAGTCCGGCGCGCAAGCAGAGCCGCCAAGTTCCATGCTTTCCGAGATTCGCGTCCAGTGCACGCCGGCCTCCCAGGCTGCGGAGTTGATTGGCAAACATGGCTGTGTTTCCGGAAGGGTCTTTCAGGTCACCACCGCGCGCGGCGGCGCCACTCATGTTTCTCTCTGCCCCAGGCGCAGCAAGTGTTCGTTTCGAGCCGTGGCTCTGGCACGCGACCGGGGCGCCGTCGGCGACCTGTCTTCGCTGGGCGGAAACATCGTAGCCGTTGTCGGCCAGGTCACCCAATTCCACGGCCATCCTCAAATCATTGTGCGCGACCGCCAGCAGATTCAAGTCGCGGCCGGTAATCCGCCTCTGCCGTCCGATATTGACCCGGCCAATCCCGCCTGTACCCAGTCCTCGGGCAAAGGCAAGCACGGGCGCGCACAGTAGGCATCTGCATTCCATCGGGGCCAGGCGCGGCCACCAGACACGCGACCCCCGTTTCCAACTCCATCTCCGCCGTCACGCTTCTTCTTCCTGCGGCAGTTGCGGAGCGTAGCGCACGCCCAGGAACAGCACACCCGCCGACAGCGTAATCGCCACCGATGCCGCCACAAACGCCATCTGCATGTTGCTGCGGTCGGAGATGTATCCCATCAGGCTCGGCGAAAACGCATCTCCCAGCAGGTGAATGGTGAAGATGTTGACTGCGAACGCCGTCGAGCGGATTGGCGCCGAAACCGAATTCAGGATCGCCGCGTTCAGCGGCGCCGTATTCAGCAGAAGGAAAAATTCGCCCATAAAAATCGCCGGGTACATCCACTGCCCGGCGTGGAAGACGGCCAGCAGCACCGAGGGCAGCGCCAGTGTCATGCCGATTGCAGAGATCAGGCAGTGTCCGCCGCGGCGACGCGCCTCCATGCGGTCGCCCAGCCAGCCTCCCAGCATCGTCGCTAGGATTCCCGCCGCCAGCGTCATCAACCCAAAGCGCAGGTTCGCCGCCGCCAGCGGCACGCCGCGGATACGCGAAAGAAACGTCGGCATCCAGACCTGCATGCCGCCCACCGTAAAGGTCATCATGGCCATGCCCAGGGTCGCGGTCCAGAAAGCCGGATTGCGCCATAGCCCAAGGAATGTTCCGCGCTCCAGGGTGACCGCCAGCCGGTCCTCGGCGCCACGTTCGGGCTCGGGAACCAGCAGCAGCAACAGCCCCAGCAGCACTCCCGGCACGGCGCCCACCAGGAATGGCGCGCGCCAGCCCCAGCGCGCCGCCAAGGCTCCGCCCAGCAGGTATCCCATCGCCGTGCCCACCGGAATGGCCAGGTAGAAAACCGAGAGCACGCGCCCGCGCCGGCATTCCGGATGCAGATCGGCGAGGAACGATGGCGCGATGGACACAAACGTCGCCTCACCCACGCCCACCAGGGTGTGCCGGATCATCAACTCGGTGAAGTTGTGGGTCACCGCCGTCAGCAGGGTCGCCGCGGACCACAGCAGCGCCCCCGCGCACATGATCAGCCGCCGCGGATAGCGGTCTGCCAGCCAGCCCACAAAAGGAGCCGTCACCATGTAGCAAAAAAAGAATGCCGTCGTCAGCAGCCCGAACTTTGCATCCGATCCCGGAAACTCGCGCTGCACCAGTGGCTGCACGGCAAACAGCACCGAGCGGTCGATGTAGTTCACAAAGTTCAGCGCGGTGAGAATCACCAGCGCCGTCGCCGCCCACCGCGTCGCTCGTCCCTGCTCTTCGGCCAAGCCGTTTGCCTCGTTGTGGAAATCAAGTTCGGGTCAACTGCCACTGCCAGCCAACTGCCCAATCCGTGCCGCTTACTTCTTCCGTGGCCAGCGCGCTTCCACCATGGTCCCCAGCCCGCCCCGCGGACGGAACTGCGCCCGCACCTCGCACCACACCGGCTGCGCCGCCTTCACCACGTCCTCCAGAATCCGGTTCACCACGTTTTCCTGGAAAATCCCCAGGTTGCGGTATTCGTTGATGTATTCCTTCAGCGACTTCAGCTCCAGGCAGAGCCGGTTGGGCACATAGCGAATCCACACCGTGCCAAAATCCGGCAGCCCCGTTTTCGGGCATACCGAGGTAAACTCCGGGATGTCGATTTCGATCACGTAGCTGGGAAACTGGTTGGGCCAGCACTCGATGGCCGCAAAGCCGTGATCCAATCCGCTGGCGGCGTGGCCGGGAGTGTAGCCATGGCGGGTCACGCCCGCCGGGGCGGTTTTCTTCCTGGTGAGGTTCTTGGTAGCCATCCAGCTATTCTAGCGGACCTGCCGCTTTTGAAACTTTTCCTAACTTTCCCGCGGCACAAATCAACCAGGCAACTTGCCAAACCCGCAACCGAGCCCCTAGTCTGGAAACATTGTGAATGCCCGGCTCGGATATACTGAAAGTCTTAACTCATGGCTAACGGAAGCTTAAATGGCACGTCCGGCGTTGACCGCCGGCCTTGGATCACGGTACTGATCGTCCTACTGGTTATTTTCCTGGCCGCGGGAGCCTATTTTGAATTTCGCCCGCACCGCATTCGTGTTTCGGTGGTCAAACCGGTGATGCAAACCGTCGCCAGTTCGATTACCACCAACGGAAAAGTCGAACCCATTCACGGCTTTGAGGCGCACGCCCCGCTGGCTGGCACGGTACGGCAGATTCTGATCAAGGAAGGCGCACGGGTCAAGGCCGGCCAGTTGCTGCTTGTGCTCGACGATACCCACGCCCGCAGCGATCTGGCCACCGCCGAGACCCGCCTGAAAGGCGCCGAGGAGAGATACGGCAATCTGCTGGCCGGAGGCAATCAGCAGCAGCTCCTTTCGCGCCAGACCGATCTGCGCAAGGCCACCATTGAGCGCGACGCGGCCGAGCGCCAGGTTGCCTCGCTCGAGCGGCTCCAGCAGCGCGGCGCCGCCAGCCCGGACGAGGTGGCTGCCGCCCGCGATCGTCTCACCCGCGCCCAAGCCGATTTCGCCCAGTTCCAGACCCAGTCCCGCTATTCCCCCCCGGAGCTTGCCCGCGTCCAATCCGAGATCGCCGACTCCAGGGCAAACGTCGAACTGGCCGAGGAGGTTTTGCGCGACTGCAACATTCGCGCTCCCTTCGATGGCACCGTGTACTCGCTCCCGGCGCACGCCGGCGCCTTCGTCAACGTCGGAGATCTGCTGTTGCTGGAGGCCGATCTTTCGCAGTTGCGGATTCGCGCCTTCGTCGATGAGCCGGAGATCGGACGCCTGGCCATCGGACAGACCGTCCAGATCGGCTGGGACGCGTTGCCCGGACGTTCCTGGATGGGAACCGTCACCACGCTTCCCTCCACGGTCGTCAATCGCGGCTCGCGCGTCGTCGGTGAAGTCTTCTGCCAGGTCGATAACTCCGCCCGCCTGCTGCTGCCCAACGTAAACGTCAGCACCACCATTATCGCCACCAGCAAGCAGAACGCGCTCACCGTGCCCCGCGAGGCAGTGCGCGAGGACAGCGGACACAATTACGTCTATCTCCTCCAGGGCAGCCATCTGCGCCGGCGTGACGTCAGGCTTGGCATCTCCAACCTCACCCGCGTCGAACTGCTCGACGGCGTCTCGGCAAATGACGTCATTGCCGTGCAATCGTTCAGTCCCTCGCCCATGGCGGATGGCGTCGAGGTGAAGGTCGTCGAGAATCCTACGTAATGGCCGCCCTTGCCTGCATCCGCCTGTGCCTGCTTTCATCCCTCGGCCGCCTGCTGCCGGGGGTGCTGCTGGGCTGTCTGCTGCTGTTGCCATCGCCGTCTGCTGCCGCCGTCAGCCCCGGTGAACTGCTTGACGCCGGGCGCGCCGACGATGTAATCCGCCTGCTGACCCCAAAGGCAACCGGCAACCATGCCGAGGCTTTCAACTATCTCTGCCGCGCTTATTATTCGCTGGGAGATTGGGACAACGCGCTGCAGAACTGCGAGCGCGCCGCGCAACTCGAACCCGGCAATGCGGCCTTTCAGCTCTGGCTTGGCCGCAGCTATGGACAGAAGGCCAACAGCGCCAACGCGCTATCGGCCTACTCGCTGGCCCGCAAGTGCGTGGCTGCCTTCATCTCCGCCCACGCGCTCGACCGCCAGAACCCCGCCATTGCGCGCGACCTCGCCGAGTACTATGCCGCGGCCCCTGTCATCGTTGGCGGCGGTGGTGACAAGGCGCTTGCCCTGGCCGCGGAACTGGCTCCCGGCCATCCCGCCGATGCCGCCTGGATACGCGCCACGGTTGCCACCCACAGCGGTCACCCCGAACTGGCCGAACGCGAGTACAACAACGCCATCCTTCTCGATCATGGCTCTGCCAGCGCTTATCTGGATCTGGCCCGCTTCCTGCGGGGACGCAAGAGCTGGGATTCATTTCAGCAGAACGTCGAGCGCGCCATCGGTTCCGCCCGCATCCGTCCCACGGACCATTACGACGCCGCCGAATTGCTGCTGGCAACCAATCGCGATCTTTCCCAGGCTGCGCAGCAGATGCGCGCCTACATCCAGGGTCACACGGAAGAGGCGGCTCCACTGTTTCGCGCCCACTTCCTGCTCGGCGAAATTATGCAGAAAACTGGCGACGCCGCCCAGGCCGCCGCCGAATACAAAGCCGCGCTTGCCCTGGCCAGTTCCTATCGCCCCGCGGCCGAGGCTCTCCGGCACCTGGAGCAACGCTAGCGCGGGCGCAAGGCGCCGGCTGGCGGAGGAGTACCACAGAACCATGACGAATTTGAGCTTTCTGAAATTCCGCGCTTTTCTCATCGCCATGCTGCTGCTGGTGGCAATGCCCCTGCTGGCGGAGTCCATCGGCTTCCGCGAGGCCATCGGCCTTGCGCTCAAGCACAGCGGCGTCATGGTGGCAGCCACGGCTGACCGCACCCGCGCCGAGCAGCGCTATCGCGCCGAGCGCTTCGCTTACATGCCCACCGTGGTCTTCGGCTCCAACCTCGGTTATACCTACGGCCCGCCGGTCGCCATTGCCGGACAAGCGCCTTCCATTTTCAACATCACCCACTCGCAGACTCTCATTAACTTTGCCGCCCGTGAGTCCGTCAAGGCCGCGCACAGCGACGCCATCGCCGCCGGCATCGACTACACGGACCACTCCACGCAGGTCGTTCTCGATACCGCCCTGCTCTACATCGAGCTCGATAGCACCCGCCAGCGTCTGGACGCGGCCAGGGAGCAGAAACAGTCTGTCGGCAAGGCTCTCTACATTGCCCAGCAGCGCCAGCAGGAGGGCATCGGCACCACGCTGGACAGCAAGCGCGCCGAGCTCGATGCCGCACGCGTCGATCTGCGCATTGCCGAGTTGGAAACCAGCCTTGACGTGCTCCGCGAGCGCCTCGGACACACCATTGGCCGCTCGCCCGATACCCTGGAAACCGTCAGCGACTCCATTCCCGCCGCGCCCGGCCCGCGTTCGGAAGAAGACATCTCTTCGGTCGCGCTGGTCAACTCCGCCAGCGTCCGCGTGGCCGATGAGCATCTCCGCGCCGCCCATGACCGCGCCCGCGCCGAGCACCGCATGAACTATCCCTCCATCGACTTGGCCGGACAGTACGTCCAGTACGCCAGCTTTAATAATTATTCGACGTACTACCATAACTATCCATCCAACAGCTACAGCGTCGGCATCAACCTCCGCGTTCCCATCCTCAACCTCGCCCAGAACGCCCGCGCCGCCGTTGCCGATGCCGAAGCCATCCGCGCCGAAGCCGATGCCCAGACGGCCCGCGACCAGGTGGCGACCGATGCCGTCCGCGCCCAGCACGCCATTCGCCACTTGGAGGCCGCCGCCAGGGTGTCCCGCCTGGAGTACGAAGTCGCCGAGGCCAACATCGATGCCGTGCAGCTTCAGGTGCAGAACGGCCACGCCAATGCCCGCGATCAGGAACTCGCGCGCGCTGACATTGCCAGCCGTCGGGTCACGCTTCTCGAAAGCCAGTTCGAATACCTGCGCGCCCAGCTCCAGCTTCTGCGCCAGACGGGCGAGCTGACGGGCTGGGCCCTCGGCGGCAAGTAGACTGCGGAATCCGCCCTGGCCGTATGCTGCCGGCCGCTTGCGGCCAGCTTGAAAATTTGATCTTCAGCTTCTACCATCGTTCAGGAAACCCAACTTTGACGCTTCGCAAATACCTGGTTCTGCTTGCCATCGTCGCCTTCGGCTCCATCGGAGACACCTTCCTGGCGCGTGGCATGAGAGATGTCGGCGCCATCGACGTTCACCACATCGTGCACGTCCTTTCCGCGCTCGCCAATCCCTGGATCATCTTCGGAACCCTTTGCCTGCTCGGCTTCATGTCCAGCTACATGACCGCGCTTTCTTTCGCCGATCTCACCTACGTCCTGCCCGCCACCGCCCTCGGCTACGTCGTCATGGCGTTGCTTTCCCGCTTCTGGCTCCAGGAACATGTCAGCTTGCAGCGCTGGGCTGGCATTGCGCTCATCACCGCGGGCGTTGGCCTCGTCGCTGGGGGCCCATCCCGCACCGAGCATCCCCCGGCTCCCGCCAAGGCCGTCGAGACCCTCCAGGAGCGGCGATGAGGAACCTTTACATCTGGTTCTGCATCTTCTCCACCGTCTGTGCTTCCACGGCGGGAGACGTGCTCATTGCGCTGGCCATGCGCCGCATTGGCGACCTCGGCCAATTGCAACGCAAGCACGGCTTGCTGGCTGTCCTGGCCCGCGTCGTCTCCAGCGGAGCCTTGTTCGGCGGCATTTTCTTCATGGGAATGGCTTACTTCAGCAACCTAGTCGGACTTTCCTGGGCCGACCTCAGCCTGCTGGGTCCAGCCTCGGCCGCGCTCACCTTCGTCGCCAACGCCATCGCCGCCAAGCTTTTCCTCCATGAAAATGTCGACCGCCGGCGCTGGTTCGCCACCATCTTCGTCTGCTGCGGAGTGCTGCTCCTCACCAGTTCCTGATTCCATGCCCTGGCGTCCCAGCTTTGCCGCAGGCAAACACCGAACCGCTCTCCACTGCTGCTAAAATAGCTTCAGGAATGTCCATCACTCGCCCTACCGCGCCCCTTGAATTGAACTCCCCATCCGTCGCGCCTGCGCCGCGTCCGCGCATCGGATTCGTCAGCCTCGGCTGTCCCAAGAATCTTGTGGACTCCGAGGTCATGATGGGGATGCTTGCCACCAACGGCGCCGAGATCACCGCCAACGCCGCGGATGCCGACATCATCGTCGTCAACACCTGCTCGTTCATTGACACCGCCAAGCAGGAGTCGGTCGACGCCATCCTGGAAATGGTCGAGCACAAAACCCACGGCCGCGCCCGAAAGCTCATCGTCACCGGCTGCCTCGTCGAGCGCTATCGCAACGAGATTCAAAAGAGCATTCCCGAAATCGATGCCGTTCTTGGCACCGGTGAGCTGGCCGGTATTCTGGCCGCCGCCGGAATCGCGCCCATTACGGATAACTGCGCGCCCAATCCCTTCACCATCCTGAACGGGGTCGAGGGCAATGCCGCCAGCGCCGCGCACCCTCATCCCAGCGCCTCGCAGCAGCTCAAGAGCGGCCGAGCGCCAGCCGCCGGCAGCGCAGCGTTACCCGACCACCCCACCGCCTCGCATCCCGTCCCTTCGCGTCCCGAGGGCGATGCCCGCCAGCGTAGCGGACGCTTCGCCCGCGATGCCTGGCACGGGGCGAGCGCCGAGCTGCCCAGCTATCTCTACGACGAGAACACCCCGCGCCTGCTCTCCACCCCGCGCCACTCCGCCTACATCAAGATTGCCGAGGGCTGCGATCATCCCTGCACCTTCTGCGTCATCCCCCAGCTTCGCGGCAAGTTTCGCTCACGCACCATCGCATCCGTGGTCACCGAGGCTCGCCGCCTTGCCGCCCAGGGCACGCGCGAAATTAATCTCATCGGGCAAGACACCACCTGCTTCGGCGAAGACCTTGGCCTACAGGACGGCCTCGCATCCCTGCTGGAAGAACTGGCGCAGATCGAGGATTTGCGCTGGGTCCGCTTCCTCTACGCCTATCCCAACAAGATCACGCCGCGCCTGCTCCAGGTTTTGGCTAGCCATCCGCGCCTCTGCCGCTACATTGACCTGCCCCTGCAACACGCCGCCACCTCGGTGCTCAAGCGCATGAAGCGGGGCGGCTCGGCGGAGATATTCCTCAAACTCATCGCCAAAATGCGGCAGGCCGTTCCCGGTCTCACCCTGCGCACCTCGTTCATCGTCGGCTTCCCTGGCGAGACGGAGGACGACTTCCAGCAGCTTTGCGACTTCGTCACCGCCGCCGGATTTGACTGGCTCGGAGTTTTCTCCTACTCCGACGAAGAGGGTTCGCCGGCTTTCCATCTCGCCGGCAAAGTGCCGCCCAAAGAGATCGAGCGCCGCCGCCGCCGCCTCATGCAATTGCAGAAGCGCATCAGCCGCCAGCGCCGCAAGCAGTGGATTGGCCGCGAAATCGAAGTCATGCTCGAAGGTCCCAGCGAAGAGACCGATCTGCTCTGGGAAGCCCGCACTCCGGCCCACGCGCCGGAGATTGACGGCAAGGTGTTCATCAACGATTTCGGCGATCACGACTCGCCCAAGGCTGGTAGCTTCCATCGCGCCATCGTGGAAGCGGCTCACGACTACGACCTGGTCGCAAGATTGTTGTAAATTGGAGAGGCTGGGTGCACCACTTTTGCCGTGTCGTCTTGGCGCGGCTCAGGTGGAGAGCGGAAAGCTTCCCGTTACCCTGATACCTGTCCCATGCCGAAGAAAAAGACTGCATCGCTCCGTTGTCCAACCTGCCGCAAGATCGTGCTTGCCACTGATCCCGACTTTCCTTTCTGCTCGGACCGCTGCCGCGTCATCGATCTGGGCCGCTGGCTCAGCGGCGGCTACGTCATTTCTTCGCCGGTGAATGATCCCGAGTCCGGCGCTGAAGCCGAGTACAATGAGCCCAGGCAGCGCGGCGTTCGAAGCCTGCGTAAAGGCCCCAACTCTCCCAGTTCTGCGGATGAAAGCGAGAATGATGAGCGCCGCAAGCCCAACTGAGGCACCCGCTCAACCGGGTCGGCACACCAAGAAGGGCTCGGCCCGGCCGACTCGTCCCTACTGGGCATGGACGGCCGCCACTTTCTTCGGCAGCGGCACGCTCCGCCCCGGTCCCGGCACCTGGGCATCGCTGGGAGCGGTGCTCACCTGGTGGTTCATCGCCCACCGGTTGCCCGCGCACTTGCTGATCCCCGGAGCCTTGGCCTATTGCGTCCTGGCCACCGCCATCGGAATCCCGGCCGCAACCCTCACCGCCCGCGCCTCGCACCGCGACGACCCGTCGCACGTCGTCATCGATGAGGTTGCCGGCCAGATGCTCACCCTGGTGGCCGCCCCGCTCACCTGGAAGGCGCAGCTTGCGGGCTTTCTGCTTTTCCGCGTCTTTGATATCCTCAAGCCTCCGCCCATCCGCTTGCTGGAACACCTGCGGCCGGAGGGCGTTGGCATCATGGTGGACGATCTTGCCGCTGGTCTTTACGGCTTCCTCGTTCTCCAGTGCCTGTTGCATTTCGGCATCGTAAGGTAATACTTGTGCCTATGAGCCAGACTCCCGAATCGCCCGTCATCCTCTCCGTCGAGCCCTCGTTCGCTCTGCCCGGCGGCGAAGTGGTCCTGCACGGCCGCGCACTGCTCACCAGCCTCACCGAACCGTTGCTGGTTTCCTTCGGCGAGGCCGTCGCCACCGCGGTCTTCGCCACGCCCACCCGGCTTACCGTCGTGGTGCCGGAGACTGCCACGGGAGACACCATCACGGTCACCACTCGCTACGGTTCGGCGTCCATCGCCTTCACCCTCGCTACCCTGCTCTCGGAGAATCTCCATCCCGTCGCCAATCCGGCCGTCGATGCCAGAGGCAACGTCTACGTCACCTTCTCTGGCAGCCGCGGCCAGTCCGTGCCCAACTCGCTGTTTCGCATTGATGACGAGTCCACTCTCCACCCCATCGCCGCCGAAATCATGAATCCCACCGGCCTCGCCCTGGACGGCGACGGAAACCTCTACATTTCCTCGCGCCACGACGGCGCCGTGTATCGCCTTTCTACCGATGGCGATCTTTCCACCTACGCCGAAGGCATGGGCGTCGCCACCGGACTTGCCTTCGACGTGCTCGGCAATCTCTATGTCGGCGACCGCAGCGGCACCATCTTCAAAATTGCGCCCGACCGCCAGATCTTCGTCTTCGCCACCATCGAACCCAGTGTCGCCGCCTATCACCTGGCCTTTGCGCCCAACGGCAATCTTTACGTCTCCGGTCCCACCACTTCCTCCAACGACTGCGTCTATGAGATCGACCAGAAGGGCGTCGTCACGCCGTTTTTCCGCAATCTCGGGCGCCCACAAGGCCTCGCCTTCGACCTTGATGGCAACCTCCACGTCGCCGCCTCCTGGCGCGGACACCGTGGCATCATCCGCATCACTCCAAACCGCCAGGCAACCTTCGTAATCAGCGGAACCGGCCTCGTCGGCCTGGCCTTCGATCCCAACCGCGCCCTCATCCTCGCCACCACTTCCGCCGCCTATTTCCTGCCCTGGAGCATTCCAGGCTTCATCCAAACCCCGCAACTCCCCGAGCCATAGCCCTCGTCTGGGCGGCCTACATTCACGTCGCGCTTTTCGGCATATAATTCGCAGGTCCCCTTCCAAGTTGGGTCGAGAATGGTGAATTGAAGGTAGAGTACGACAAAGCATCCAAAACTACGGAGCAGCTTTCCGGAGGTTGAAGATGGAAACCAGTGATGGTATTACGGTTACGCTATTACTCGTGGACGGCTCTCCGAGAGGTTTGCTTACAGGAGAGATTATGAGCCGGACGATACACGTCCTTGTCGCGCCACGATCTCGACTTGGCGAAGCCATAAAGCGTGAACAGGCAAGAAAACCTGGGGTGTACTTCTTGGTCGGCGACGAGCCAGAGCCACCACAAAAACAACAAGTGTATATAGGCGAGGCCGACGTTGTCGCTGACCGGATTAAGAGTCATGCCAACGATGAGTCTAAGGACTTCTTTGAGCGATTCTGCCTAATTACTTCCAAAGATGAAAACTTAAACAAGGCTCATGTGCGGTACCTTGAGAGCCGCCTCCTTGAAATAGCGAAGGAGTCTGGTCTAGCGGATTTGAAGAACGTAAATGAGCCCCAAAAGAAAAATCTTTCCGGGCCTGAAGTCGCCTATATGGAATCTTACCTAAAAGATATTGCGTGCTTTTGCCAATTGTGGGTTTTAACTTCCTCCGCCCGAAAGTTATTGCGGTCTCACCTACCAAAGTGGTCCCTCCCGACGGCGATCAGCCTCAGCCAATCGAATTGATCCTTGAAAGCCCCAAATATGGATATAAGGCACGGGCAATCGAGGTGAACGGTGAAATTACTGTACTAGCTGGCTCTGAGGCGCAAGCCAAGAAGGGATTAGCTCACCAAAGATATGCACCGCTTCGCGAGCAACTAATTAAGGACGGGCGTCTGAAGCCCAAAGCGGGGAAACCATTCCTTGAGTTTGCCGATCAAGTACCTTTCGCCAGCGCGAGCGCCGCAGGCTCAGTAATCAATAATTGCAATACGAACGGCCGAACAGAATGGAAGTTGAAGTCCACAGGACAGACGCTGAAGGAATGGCAGGATGCGCAGATTGTGTAGGGGCAAAAAGCGCACCCATGTTCAGGGTGCGCCCTTCCAATTCCTATGCAGCTAGTTTACGTCCAGCAACTCCACGTCAAAAATCAAGTAAGCATTGCGCGGAATGGCCGGCGGCTGTCCCCGGTAGCCATAGGCCAGATCCGGCGGAATCCGCAACTGCCGTTTGCCGCCAACCTTCATTCCGGTCACGCCTAAATCCCAGCCTTTGATCACCTGCCCCGCGCCGATGGTGAACTCGAACGGCTCCTTGCGGTCGTACGAACTGTCGAACTTGGTGCCTTCCTCCAGCAGAAATCCGGCGTAGTTCACCGTCACCTTGCTGCCCTTGGCCGCCACTTTGCCGGCGCCCACCCTCAAGTCCCAGTACGCCAATCCGTTGGGCAGCGTCACTCCGGCGCCATCCACGGACGAGGGATGCTGCGGCGCCACCTGTGCCGTTGCCCACATGGCCGTCACCAGCAGCATCGTCACCATCGTTGCCATTCGCATCGTTGCTTTTCGCATCGTTGCTATTCCTTCCCTACCTCATCCTGCTTCACCGCGGTATGCGCCGCGTGCAACTCCTGCAGGTTGCAGACGCTGATCACGCCCGCCTGCAGCACGGGAATTCCCTCCACCACGGCGCGCGCCGCCGCCAGCGTGGTGATCGTCGGGATGCGCGCCGTAATTGCCGCCCGCCGGATTGCCTTCTCGTCGAACCAGGGCTCGCCGCGCGCCTGCGGCGTATTGATGATCAACTGAATCCGGTCGCCTTTAATCAGATCGACCACGTTCGGTCTTCCCTCTTTTACCTTGTACACCCGCTCCACCCGCAGCCCGGCCTCTTCCAGCGCCTCGGCCGTTCCATGGGTGGCTACAATCTTGAAGCCCATGTCCACAAACTTCTGCGCCACCTCGGCCGCGTACGGCTTATCGCGCTCGTTCACGCTGAGGAACACCGTGCCCTTGGATGGCAACTCCTGTCCCGCCGCCAGTTGCGCCTTGGCAAAAGCCTCGCCAAAGTTATCTGCAACCCCCATCACCTCGCCGGTCGAGCGCATTTCCGGACCCAGCACGGTGTCCACCCCGGGAAACTTGTTCCACGGGAACACCGGAGACTTCACGTAGAAACACTCTCCCGTATCCAGGTCCTTGCGGGCGGCAATGTTTTCCGGCAGGAACTCCTTCAGCTTGCGTCCCGTCATCAGCCGCGCCGCAATCTTGGCGCAGGCCACGCCCGTCGCCTTGGAAACATAGGGCACCGTGCGCGAAGCCCGCGGATTCACCTCGATCACGTAAACCTTCTCGCGCTGGATGGCATACTGAATGTTCATCAGTCCCACCACGTTCAGCGCCTTGGCCAGCTTGAAGGTGTACTCGCGGATCGTTGCCAGTACCTCCGGCGATAGATCGACGCTGGGCAATACGCACGACGAATCGCCGGAGTGAATTCCCGCTTCCTCGATGTGCTCCATGATCCCGGCAATCACCACGTCTTCGCCGTCGCTCAAGGCGTCCACGTCCACCTCGGTCGCCGCCTCCAGAAAGTGATCCACCAGGATGGGACGGTCCTGCGAGTATTCCACCGCCTGGCCCATGTATTCCTTCACCGACTTGGCGTCGTAGGCAATCACCATGGCGCGTCCGCCCAGCACGTAGGAGGGACGCACCAGCACCGGGTAACCCACCCGCTCGGCCGCCGCCAGCGCTTCGTCCACCGAGGTTGCCATGCCGCCTGGCGACTGCGGAATATCCAGCTTGCGCAGCAGCGCCTCAAAACGCTTGCGGTCTTCCGCCAGGTCAATCGACTCCGGCGAGGTCCCGATGATCTTCACCCCCGCCTTTTTCAGCCGCAGCGCCAAATTCAGCGGAGTTTGCCCGCCAAACTGCACAATCACGCCGATGTCATCCGTCCCCTTGGCCTCGTGCTCGTAGATCGCCATCACGTCTTCATACGTCAACGGCTCAAAGTACAGGCGGTCGCTGGTGTCGTAGTCGGTGGAAACCGTCTCCGGATTGCAGTTCACCATGATGGTTTCTATACCATCGTCGCGCAAGGCAAAGGCCGCGTGGCAGCAGCAATAATCGAACTCGATTCCCTGCCCGATGCGGTTCGGCCCCGATCCCAGGATGATGATTTTTTTCTTTGCCGTCGGCAGCGCCTCGTCCTCGTCCTCAAAGGTCGAATAGAGGTAGGGAGTAAAGCTTTCGAACTCCGCCGCGCAGGTGTCTACCCGCTTGTACACCGGAACCACTCCCAGTTCCTGGCGCTTCTCGTAGATTTTGATCGCGCCCTCGCGCGCCGGCAGATGCCACAGTTCGCTCAGCCGCGTGTCGCTGATTCCCTTGCGCTTGGCCTCGCGCATCTCCTCAGCGGTGATCGTCTCCAGCGAGCGCTGCTCCAACCTGTCCAGTTCGTCGCCCACTTCCTGCAACTGGTAGAGAAACCACGGATCCATCGCCGTCAGTTTGGCCACGTGCTGCACCGTCCAGCCATGGCGCAAAGCATAGCGCACGTACTGCAAACGCTCCGGATGCGGCGAAACCAGCCGCTTGGTCAAGATCCTCGGCTCAATCGCCTCGGCCTCCAGGCGCTTGCCGGTTTCCAGCGAGCGCACCGCCTTCAGCAGCGATTCTTTGAACGTCCGGCCAATCGCCATCACCTCGCCGACCGATTTCATCTGCGGCCCAAGGCTCTCGTCGGCTCCCGGAAACTTCTCAAACTGCCACTTCGGAATCTTCACCACCACGTAGTCCAGCGTCGGCTCAAAACACGCCGGAGTTTTCTGTGTGATGTCGTTGGTGATCTCGTCCAGGGTATAGCCCACCGCCAGCCGCGCCGCGATCTTTGCAATCGGGAAGCCCGTCGCCTTGGATGCCAGCGCCGAACTGCGCGACACCCGCGGGTTCATCTCGATCACGATCTGCCGCCCGCTCACCGGATTCACCGCAAACTGCACGTTCGAGCCGCCGGTCTCCACCCCGATCTCGCGCATCACCTTGATCGCGCTATCCCGCATGCGCTGATACTCGCGGTCGCTCAGCGTCTGTGCCGGGGCCACCGTGATCGAGTCGCCGGTATGCACGCCCATGGCGTCGAAGTTCTCAATCGAGCAGACAATGATCACGTTGTCGGCCAGGTCGCGCATCACTTCCAGCTCGAATTCCTTCCAGCCCAGCACGCTCTCTTCAATCAGCACTTCATGGACCGGCGACAGGTCCAGCCCGCGCGCCAGCAGCTCCAGCAGCTCTTCGCGATTGAATGCAATGCCGCCGCCCGATCCGCCCAGGGTGAACGACGGACGCAGCACCACGGGAAAACCCAGCTTGGTCGAAAATTCCAGCCCGTCCTTCAGGTTGTTCACCAGCACCGAGCGCGGCACCTCCAGCCCGATGCGCGTCATCGCGTCCTTGAACATCAACCGGTCTTCCGCCTTCTTGATCGCCTCCAGTTGCGCCCCAATCAGCAGGACGCCGTACTTCTCCAGCACCCCGCCGTCGGCCAGCTCCACCGCCAGGTTCAGCGCCGTCTGCCCGCCCACGGTCGGCAGCACGGCCATCCCCTTGCCAACCCCACGCTCCACTTCCTTGCGGATAATCTCTTCCACGTACTGCCGCGTCAGCGGTTCCACATAGGTGCGGTCGGCCATCTCCGGATCGGTCATGATGGTCGCCGGATTCGAGTTCACCAGCACAACTTCATAGCCTTCGGCCTTCAGCGCCTTGCACGCCTGCGTGCCGGAGTAGTCAAACTCCGCCGACTGGCCAATCACAATCGGCCCCGAACCAAGAATCAGAATCTTCGAAATGTCTGTGCGACGTGGCATCTAAATATGCTTTCTCACCAACCTGTATTAAAGAGTGTCATCCTGAGCGAAGCCAAGGACCCCAGCGCAGCTCAAGTCACCCGTACCGTTTCATGCTTTCCGGCCACAATCGATTTTCGCTCATCGTGGAAACACTTTCACCCTACCGCCTCCACTCGCTCATCATCTTCATGAAGTCCGCAAACAGGTAATGCGAATCGTGCGGCCCCGGCGAAGCCTCGGGATGGTACTGCACGCTGAACAGCGGATAGTTGCGGTGCCGCAGTCCTTCCAGCGTATTGTCGTTCAGGTCCACGTGCGTCAGCTCCACCTCGCTCTGCTTCAGCGTATCCGGATCGACCGCGTAGTTGTGGTTGTGCGCCGTGATCTCCACCTTGCCGGTCTGCAGATGCTTGACCGGATGGTTGCCGCCGTGGTGCCCAAACTTCAGCTTGTAGGTCTTGCCGTCCAGCGCCAGTCCAATCAACTGATGCCCCAGGCAGATGCCGAAGATCGGAACCCGGCCCGCCAGCTGCCGGATCGTTTTCTGCGCATACACCACCGCTTCGGGGTCGCCCGGCCCGTTCGACAGGAACACTCCGTTCGGCTGCAGCGCCAGCACCTCCTTCGCCGTCGTTTGCGCCGGAACCACCGTCACGTCGCAGCCCGAGGTCACCAGCCGCCGCAGGATGTTGTGCTTGATGCCGTAGTCGAAGGCAACCACCTGTTTGCGCTCCGGCCCGCTCCCATCCGCCGCCGCCGCTTCGCTGGTCACCACGGAAAGCCGCGTCGTCTGCAGGTGCGGCACTGCGATCAGCCGCTCCTCCACGTCTCCCTTTGTCCACTGGTAACTCTTCTTGGTGGAAACCGCCTTGGCCAGGTCCAGCCCGTCGATGGTTGGCGTAGCCTTGGCCGTGGCCACCAGTTTCGCCACGTCCATTTCACTGGTGGAAATCACCCCGCGCATCACCCCGCGGTCCCGCAGGTGCCGCACCAGCGCCCGCGTGTCGATATCCGAGAGCACCGGAACCCGGTGCCGCTCCAGGTATTCGTCCGTCACCTGCTGCGAGCGGTAGTTCGACGCATAGGGCGAAAACTCGCGCACCACCAAGCCCTCGATGTAGGGTCTTGCCGATTCTTCATCGTCGGGATTGGTGCCGTAGTTGCCGATTTCAGGATTCGTGAGAACCACGATTTGCCCGGCATAGGAGGGATCGGTAAAGATCTCCTGGTAGCCGGTAATGGATGTATTGAAAACTACTTCGCCCGTACGTTCGAGCCGCGCTCCGTAGCCTTTGCCGAGGAAGGTTTTGCCGTCTTCCAGCGCAAGGATAGCTTGCATCGCATCCTCAGGGGAGTGGATTTTCTAGATGATATCAGCTATTCCACCCCGGTGCAGCCCCGCGCCGCGGAAATCCTCCCCGGCGATGCATACTAATGCACAGATATGAATAATATGCACATCATGTGCCCCACATCCGGTGGCCCACATCCGCCCGCTTTTGGCGAATGTGGGGAACTCGCAGGTGCCTCACATCCGCCGCGGTAAGCAGATGTGGGTCTGTTGCCTTTGCCTTTAACCTTCGAATCCCCGCCTTTACGCCCCTGTCACCGCCGGCGACTCCCGCACCCACAGCCGTTCTTCCACTGCCCGCAGCATCGCCGCCGCCACGTCCGCCCGTGTCACCCGCGCCGTCGCCGGACGCCCCGCGCTCACCGTGTAGCGTCCCGTCGGCGGCCCATTGGTCAGCAGCGTGGGCCGCAGAATCGTCCACTCCAGCCCGCTCGCCTTCACCTCGGGCTCCATCAGGTTCTTGTCTTCGTACGGAGCCCACAGCAGGGTCGCAAACAGCAATCGCTCCACCAGGTTGGCAAGCGCCAGGCTTTCGCCCGCGCCAAACGCCGACTCCACCACCAGCCGCCGCGTGCCATGCTCTTTCATCACGTCCATGATCAGCCGCGTTGCCACCGATACCACGTGCGTATTGCGCAGCAGGTTTCGCTGTCCCAGGCAACTGAGCACCGCGTCGGCTCCCAGCACCGTCTTGGTCACGCTCTCATGATCCAGCGCGTTGCCCAGCACCACCCGCATATTCTGGTTCACCAGCGGCATCCGTCCCGGATTCCGCACCAGCACCCGCACCTGGTGGCCCCGTTCCAGTGCCTGCCGGGTCAACTCCAGTCCGGTGCCGCCCGTCGCGCCAAAGATCGCCAATCTCATCGTGTTCTTCCCTGTTGCTTTCTAGCGCAGCCTGCCCATCATTTCCGTGGGCCAGTAGGCAAACACCGCCTTGCCAAAGATGGCCTCGCGCTCCACCACCCCAAAATCGCGGCTGTCGCTGGAGAGATTCCGGTGGTCGCCCAGCACAAAGTAGGAGCCGTCGGGAACCGTCACCTCGCTCATCGACCGCTGGTCCCGGAACAGCTCCGGTACGTATGGCTCCTCCAGACGCCGGCCGTTCACGTAGACCGCCCCGCGATAAATTTCCACCCGGTCGCCCGGCACGCCCACAATCCGCTTGATGTAATTCTTGCTGGCGTCGCCCGGATAGCGGAACACCACCACGTCGCCGCGCTCGATGGCCTCCAGGCGATAGGCAAACTTGTTGATGAAGATCCGCTCCTGGTCGGCCAGGCCCGGCATCATGCTGGTACCCTCCACCTTCACCGGCTGGTATAGGAACACGATGATAAAAACCGAAATTCCCAGCGGGATCACGATTTCGCGCAGCCACTTCCACGCCCCTTGTTCCTTTTTGTGATCCATCGCCATCCCCGCCACCGGTCCATCCTTTTCATCCATCTCCACGCTCCAGACTGCCCTCATTCTATACAGACGCAGAACCGCGCCCGGGGTTGCGGAGCTTTTCTTTACCGTTCGCCGCTTCACCCCGGTAATCCCGCCAAAATCGCCTCCGGTTGACGATGCCTGCTGCACACGGTATAAAGCAGTATTCTGAAGTAGTTGCCGTTTCCGGCATTCTAACTGCCCGGAGCGGTTCGATTGACTCGCTTTTTTGGAAGCGCCCATGAACAAGAAACTCGATGCCAACCCGAAAAGCCCCTCTGCCAAACCCAGGGCCGAAGCGCACAAGAGCGCGCCCGATGAGCAAAAAGTGCGCTATGCCCACACCCTTCAAGGCTATGAGCAGGCCCTCAAGCTGTTGCAGACACAGAAGTTCGAGAAGGCCCGTACCCTGCTCGAGAAGGTCATCGAGTCAGGAATCAGCGAATTGGCCGACCGCGCCAAGATTCACCTCAACATCTGCAACCAGCAGTTGGATCATATTCAGAACACCTTCGCCACTGCCGAGGAACACTACGATTTTGCCGTTTCCCTCATGAACCTTGGCGACTTCGTCACCGCCCGCGAGCACTTTGAAAGCCTATCCACCCAGCGCCCAGGACTCGACTTCGTCTGGTATGGCCTGGCCGTCCTCGAGTGTCTTACCGGACGTACCACGGAAAGTCTGCAGCATCTGGCCGAAGCCATCCGCCTCAACCCCGGCAGCCGCTTCCAAGCCCGCAATGACTCCGACTTCCGCAACATGGCCGACGATCCGCGCTTCACCGAGCTGCTTTATCCCGAGGGCGCTCTTGGCGCTTGAGCCCCGGCGCAGGGCCCGCCATTGCGAATTCCCAGGGAAGCCTTCATCGCTTCCCTGCTACGGTTAAAAGCCATGCCGACACTCCAGCCGGTCACAAATCGTCCCGCGGGCTTCCGGGTCGCCGCCATCGGCGGGGGCACGGGCCTGTCCACCTTGCTGCGCGGACTGAAGCGCCACGTCGTCACCCTCCCCACCGACTTCACCACCCCCGTGGCGATTGCTCCCACCATCTCCCGCCTCACCGGAATCGTCACCGTCACCGACGATGGCGGCTCCAGCGGACGCCTGCGCAAGGAACTCGGCGTACCTCCGCCGGGCGACATCCGCAACTGCATGACCGCGCTCTCCGACGATGAAGAGCTGCTCAACCAGCTTTTCTGCTATCGCTTCCGCGGCGGCGGCCTTGGCGGCCATAGCTTCGGCAATCTCTTCCTCTCCGCATTGGCCGAGGTCTGCGGCGACTTTTCCCTGGCCGTCCAGCTCAGCTCCGCCATCTTGAAAACCCGCGGCGAAATCTATCCCTCCTCCAGCAACAGCAACGTGCAACTGGATGCCCTTATGCACAACGGCAAGCGCGTCCGCGGAGAAACAAAAATTACCGCCGCCGGCAGCGGCATTGCCCGCCTGCGCCTGGTTCCAGCCAATGCCCGCCCGCTGCCCCAGGCGCTGCGCGCCATTCTTGAAGCCGATCTCATCACCATCGGCCCCGGATCCCTGTTCACCAGTTGCATTCCCAACCTCCTGGTGCACGGAGTTCCGGAAGCCATCTGCAACTCCAACGCCGTCCGCGTCTACATCGCCAATCTCATGACCCAGCCCAACGAAAGCACCGGGCTCACCGCCTCGCAGCACATCCAGGCTATTTTCGAGCACGCCAAGTGCAAGGTGTTTGATTACGCCATGCTCAACTCCGCCCCCGTCCCCAGCGAACTCCGCGCCCGCTATGCCGAGGACAACTCCGAGCCTTTGTACAACGATCTCGAACAGATCCGCGCTCTTGGTGTCACTCCCATCCTCGGCGACTACCTCGACGCTTCCCACTTCGCCCGCCACGCCGCCGACCGCCTCACCTTCGACCTGCTGAACCTTCCCGCCCAGTTGTACCAGCAACGCCACGCGCCTGTCCCCACCGCGTAACTCGGCGAACTTGTTTTCCAGCGCCCGCCGCCGCCCGCCGCGTAGCCCGGATACTCCAGCCTCTCAAACCTCATCCGACGCGTTTTCCCTACCCTACTCCCAAGTCTGAATCCGCCTTGTAGCCGGCGTGGGACGGTCCATATCGCCATCTCCGACCCCCGTGCCTGCTTTACAATACCTACGCATGCCAAACCCACGATTCGCCATCGCCATACTCGCCGCAGGCAAGGGCACGCGCCTCAAGTCGAAGCTGCCCAAGGTGCTGCACCAGATCGCCGGACGCCCGCTGCTAGCCCATGTCGTCGGCGCCGCCAGCCAGATCGTCGCGCCCGCCGATATCTTCTGCATCATCGGGCATGAGGCTGAGCGCGTTCGCGCCGCCATCGCCCCGCTTGGAACCCGCTTCATCGAACAGCGCGAGCAGCGCGGCACCGGGCACGCCCTGATGCAGTGCCGCGAAGCCCTGGCCGCCTACGATCACGTCCTCGTGCTCAGTGGCGACGTGCCCCTCATCCGCCCGGAAACCATCGCCTGCGTGCGCGATTTCCACATCGCCCACGGGGCCGCCATGACCATCCTCACCGCCGAGCCGCCTGATCCCTCCGGCTACGGACGCATCGTCCGCCGCGTCGTCAACGGCGTCAGCACGGACCAGGTCGAAGCCATCGTCGAGCAAGGCCAGCTCAGCGGCGAGCAGGCGAACATTAACGAAATCAACTCCGGCATCTATGCCTTCAACGTCGTCGAACTGTTCTCCCGCATCGGTCAGCTCTCCACGGAAAATCCCCACGGTGAGTATTACCTCACCCAGATCGCTTCGATCCTCGGGCGCGACGGGGTTCCCGTGCTTGCCCTGCGCACGGCCCACGCCAGCGAGGTGCTCGGCGTCAACACCCGCCGCGAACTGGCGCAACTGGATTGCATTCTGCGCGAGCGCAAGGCGCGCGAGCTCATGGACAACGGCGTCACCATCTTCCGCCCCGAGACCGTACTCATAGACTCAGGCGTCACCGTCGGCGAAGACACCGTCATTGAACCCTTCGTGCAACTGCTGGGCAAAACCACCATCGGCCAGGACTGCCTGATTCGCAGTTACTCGGTGCTTGCCGACACCTCGGTCGGCGACCTGGTCCGCATCAACCTCGGCACCATCACCGATGGCGCCACGATCGGCCAGTCGGCCATCATCGGCCCCTACGCCAGGCTTCGCCCTGGCAGTGAAATCGGGCCTGGGGCGCATGTCGGCAATTTTGTTGAGACCAAGAATGCCAAGCTCGCCCGCGGCGCCAAGGCCAATCACCTCACCTACCTTGGCGACGCCGAAATCGGCGAGCGCAGCAACATTGGCGCCGGCACCATCACCTGCAATTACGATGGAGTGAACAAGAACAAGACAATCATCGGCAGCGACGCTTTCATCGGCAGTGACACCACCCTGGTCGCTCCCGTGCGCATCGGCGACCGCGCCTACGTCGGCGCCAGTTCCTGCATCACCCGTGACGTGCCGGACGACTCACTCGGGCTCACCCGCCCCGAGTTGCAAATCAAGCCGGGATGGGCCACCGCGAAGCGCGCCAGGCTGGAAGCCGCGAAGCTGAAAAAGTAAGCGCATGGCATGGACCGCGGCGCCGCAGGGACCTGGGAGACCGCGCGCGCCGCAGGCGCATAAACAAAGGGCGAAGCCGATGCCTCACCCTTTTTTATTGCGTTTGATTCCCTTCGCAAGCCACAACCTAAATGTCTTCCGAGGACTTGCCCACCGCCGCCAGCAGCACTCCGAGCGCGATCAGCAACCCCGCCGCCAGAGGCTGCGCCAAGGTTCCCGCCTCGGCGGCCATGCCCACGAACAGCGCCCACAGTGCGCCTACCACCACCATCAGAGTTCCAATCGGACGCAGCACCGCATCGCTGGTTACACCCACAATCTGCTCCTCGCTGCCCGCATGATGATTTGTCATAACCCTCCAGTTCATCTTTTCGATGTTGCTCGAGCTCGGCGGGATGCGCAAGGTTCGGTGGCCGCCGGGCGCAGGACCGCGTCCGAGCACGACAACGATTGGCGTTCCAGGCAATGGTTGGCATGCCGGAATGTACCTTTTCAGCAATCGTTCGGCGCTCCGCCAAACGATTGCACAAATGGTTACTTCCCCACCCGCAAAGGATTATCTTCCCGGTCAATCGTTCGGCGCCGGACAGCCAAGTGGACCGTCATCAATTCTCGCGCCGAAGCCCGGGGCAAGTCCGCATCCCGTCGCCGGCGGGCAGGGGCAGGAGAGTTCACGGCAAGGTTCCTGCTGCCGCGGCGCGGAAATTTCCTGGGCGAAGACCGCGGGCCGCAATGCTACACTCCTGTTTATCCCTGCAAGTTGAATTGGATGAGTGCGCCTTGCCTGAAGTTCCGCAGACTAGCCGTTCCGCAGTGTTGCTGATCAGTTGCCCGGACCGTAAGGGTCTGGTTGCGACGATCTCCGATTTCGTTTTCCGCCACAATGGAAACATTCTGCACGCCGACGAGCATCGCGATGCGGAGACCAACTTGTTTCTGATGCGGGTGGAGTTTGATCCGTCTGGAATGGACGTGAGCCTGGACGCGTTGGGCGAAGAGTTCACCCCGATTGCCGCCCGCTTCCAGATGCGCTGGAGGCTGGCCAAGGGGCAGCGCCGTCCGCGCATGGGCATCCTGGTTTCGCAGTACGACCACTGCCTGGCCGACCTGCTCTACCGTCACAAGGCGCGCGAGTTGGATTGCGACATTCCACTCGTGCTCTCCAACCACGCGGCCACCGAGCCGATGGCGCGATTCTACGGCGCAAAGTTCGTGCACCTGCCGGTGACGAGAGAGACCAGGCCGGAGGTCGAGCGGCGGCAGATCGCATTGCTGCTCGAGCATAACTGTGACCTGGTAGTGCTGGCGCGCTACATGCAGATTCTTTCGCCCGCGTTTCTGGCCGAGTTTCCCCACCAGGTGATCAACATTCATCACTCGTTTCTGCCGGCTTTTGTGGGCGCGCGCCCGTACCATCAGGCGTTCGAGCGCGGGGTAAAGCTGATTGGCGCCACCAGCCATTACGTCACCGAGGTGCTCGACGACGGGCCGATCATCGAGCAGCAGGTGGCGCGCATCTCGCACCGCGACTCGGTTGAGGACCTGGTGCATAAGGGACGCGACCTGGAAAAGGTCGTGCTCTCCCGCGCGGTGCGCTGGCACCTGGAGAATCGCGTGCTGCTGTATGGGAAAAAAACGGTGGTGTTCGACTAGCTGCCCGGCATTTCCACATCTGCTTACTGCGGCGGATGTGGGACACCCGGCATCAGCTTGAGACCGTCGATTGGCTTAGGTGACGTAAGAACAGCAGGGTTGACCTTGTCGCTGAACGAGGCTAAGCTATGCGCCAACATCACCATGGGGGGTGAGTTATGGCCACAGAACGCAAAGTCATTGATTGCCGTTGGTTCGCAACCGAAAACCCTTGCGACATCGCTATCTCGGGAAGTGAAGAAGAGGTACTGAATATCGCCGTGCAGCATGCCGTCCAATCCCACGGACACCAACACACGCCCGAGCTTCGGGAGCAGTTGCGCTCTATGCTACGTAACGAGCGCGAGTCGAAGGCCGCTTAGCAGGAGACCGGGGGAGCGGGCTGGTGGCCCCCATCTCCGCTCTCCCTTCGTGGGTGCCCATATCTGCCGCAAAAAACTGCGGGTGTGGGCACCCGGTATTATTTCTTCAAGTACTCCAATCCAAAAGACCATTTTTTGGTGCGCTCGTAGTTAATTGCTGGGTTCACGGTATCCCCATACTTGACGCGAAGCTGCATCTGGCTCGTCTGCGCTTCTGCTTTTACGCCGGGAATAACCGGGAGCTTCGAGAACGGGACAAGCAAAGACGTATCCCAATAACCCTCCACACGCTGAGAGCCTTTCGGGGTATCCTCACGCGGTAGGTAGTAGAGTCCCGCATCGGCCTCCCAGTTCAGGCACGGGCCGTGCCTTTGCGGGTGTGAGCCATACCGATTGCAGTAGTTCTCAAACAACTGGCCGCCGCTGAAGGCAAAGGATGGATTCAGCGCAAAATCGTCCACCGGCAGAGGCGGGGCCTTTGGCAGAACCAATTGGTTGATGCGGTGGGTGTAGGGCATATCGAGCTTGAAAATAGGAGGGACGGGTGAGCTTACATACAAATCGTTAGTGTTCTTCCCTACCCATCCCCACGGGACCGAGGTGCTTAACTCCACCAGCGACACAGCCGAGAGGTTGGTCGCCACCTGATTTCCTTGCATCAACTGCTCGATTTTCAAAGGGATGTACCAGCCGTGCGAGAGCCCCCACTGGAAGCCGCCGCCACCGTTGAAGGCGCTCTGCGCATCCCTCTCGTTGGTTGAAAAGAGGTCCTTCTGCGTCTCCAGTAAGAAGCCCCCTCGACTCCACTGTAGCTTCTTAATCGGGACCGTGCCCGATACGCCAAACTGGAAGACGCCTTTGTTGTATATTGTCTTGTCGTTCAGCTTCTCATTGAGTACTGATTGGACCGAAACAGTGAAAATATCCGGCGTCCAGTGAATCTCGTCCTTTGAGGTTCCGGTGATGGAAATAATCTTCCCATCGGCGCTGCGAGGCGGATGGGGCAAATTTAGAATCTCAACTTTAGCCTTTCCTGCCAGGTATACGAAGCCGTTCTTGGCCAGGATGAGCTGAATGTTCGACGCAGATTTTTTTGTGAATGAGTTAACGCAGACGTCAGGTCCAGCTCCGTCGACAATTACAACCCCAACGACGGGGTACGGAGCTTTGTGGTCTCCGAACGTAACCCTATAATTTTCTGGATTGCGACAGTCCCATTTTTCTTGGACGGCTTGTTCCATCACACCGCGAAGGTTGGGATAAGTCCCGCTAAACTCTATCTCCAGCCCGTACGATACTGCAAAGGACTGCTCGGTGGTGCCGGACCTCTGGGTGATGATGAGTGCCGAACTTTCATCTGCTGCATAGAGACTGCTGCAGAGTGTGGCGGCGATTAGGAGGAATCGACTGAATACAGCGAGACGGAGAGGCGTCATGCACATGCTCCATAGACACTTGGGTTACTGGATTGTGGTCAGGTAATTCACCAGATCGAGCAAGAACTTCGGCGGAGCCGCAATCAACAACGCATTCAGTCCTTTAAAGAACTGGCCCGCTGCGCTACCGGCTGGCTGCGCGGCGAGAACGGCGTCCAAGTTCGAGGAATGGATGCCGTTGATCAGATTTTTCCATTTCGGGTCCCCAATGCCTGCCGGATAGGCCACTTCTAAAAGCGTCGCAAGGTTGGCAATCCCGCAGTTTGCTGTCACGAAATCCGGAACCACAAAATGGAGTTTAACTGTGTCCACGTCGTTGGTGAAGGATCCGAAGACTTGTGTCGAATCCAAAACGTATCCCAGAGGTGGTCTTCCGTTAAATTGCCTTCTGACCTCGATCAAGAAGTTGGGTTTATTGCTATCTGTGACAATGTCCCCGATTTTCTTCTTTGCAAACTCGTTCGGTGTTCCATCGTGGGCCGCAGCATAGTTCAAGTCCCCAGCGATACCACGAATCTTAGTCAGGTTTGTGACCCACTTATTCAAATCTTCGTATGGCAAAGGCATGTGTCCTCCTGGAAGCACTTCAGGCTAGTGTTGACAGAGCTAAGCATTGGCATTTCCTTGTAGGCATGTAAACAGTCTCCAAACAGGCACGCACGGCCTTCAGGCACGCAATGGAACCATAAACATGTCGTCGTGCTTAATCTCAGATCCCCAGATGAGGCAGATGATGCCCTCACTTACTGAGTCATGTCTACTACCCAAGTGGGAGGAATTCGGGCTGGTGGCTCCCATCTCCGCTCTCCCCTGCGAGGGTGCCCTATATCTGCCGGCAGATGTGGCGCACCCTCAGCTTCCTTTACTGCACAGACCTGGACCACCCAGCCGGCCCGCCGCAAAGAAAGATCGATTAGCGGCTGGAAATCTTGAGACGGTGCGAAAGAACTGGGCTGCGTTGAGGTCCTTCGCGTTGCTCAGGATGACACCGTCAAGAAAATACGCGAAGGCGGGCACCCTCAAACAGGTTGACGCCCCACAAATACGCGCAGACGGACGCCCCCGCAAATGCGTGTAGCATGACACGCTCAAAATGCGAAGAGCGTGGCGCTCAGTCGAAGCGGCCGGCGATGGTGGCGTTGCAATGGGGGCAGCGGCCGTGGACGACTTCGCAGTGTTCCACGCGGTGCCAGGAGCGGCGGATGAGGATGCGTCCGCAGCCGGGGCAGGTTGTGTTGCCGCCTTCGCGGGTCACGATGTTGCCTTCGTAGGCGAACTTGACGCCGCGTTCCCTGGCGATGAGACGGGCGCGGTGGATGGTTTCGGGCGGCGTGGGCGCGCGGTCCAGCATTTTGAAGTCGGGATGGAAAGCCGTGAAGTGCAGCGGCACATCGTCGCCCAGCTCGCCCAGAATCCAGTCGCAGAGTTCGCCGGTCTCGGCTGGCGCGTCGTTCAGTCCGGGGATGATGAGGTTGGTGAGTTCAAACCAGACACTGGTTTCGCGGCGCAGCCAGCGCAGCACGTCGAGCACGGGCGCCAGGTGCGAGAGCGTGACCTTGGCGTAGAAATCCTCGCTGAAACCCTTGAGGTCGATGTTGGCGGCGTCGATGTGCTCGTAGACCTCGAAGAAAGCCTCGCGCGTGATGTATCCGTTGGAGACCATGACGGTATTGAGCCCCGCGAGGTGTGCGGCGCGGGCAATGTCAATGACGAACTCCGCCCAGATGGTGGGCTCGTTGTAGGTGAAGGCGATCGCGGGCGATCCGTGCGCGATGGCGAGATCGACGACCTCTTGCGGCGACATGTGGCTGGAGCTTTGCTGCACCGAGCGCGCCTTGCTGATATCGAAGTTCTGGCAGAACTGGCAGCCGAGGTTGCATCCCGCCGTGCCCAGGGAAAGGATGGGCGAGCCGGGATGGAAGTGGAAGAGCGGCTTCTTCTCGATGGGATCGATGGCCAGCGCGGCGGGACGTCCATAGGCGTTTTGCACCAGCTCGCCGGCAACGTTCTCGCGGATGTAACAGAAGCCGCGCTGGCCTTCGCCGATGTGGCAGTGGCGGGGACAGAGATAGCAGTGAATGCGCCCGTCAGGGAGGGTTTGCCACCAGCGCGCGGGATGCAGTGCAGTGGGCATACGAAGCCACCAAGGGACACTATACGCCGAATCAGCCGCTTCAATTTTAAGGCTGAACTGGTTTGCTCAACGTGTCACAATACCTTGCAGGAGGGCAATCATGAAAGTGCTTTTAATAAGCGGCAGCCCGAAGCCGAATGGCAATACCGCACAGTTAATGCAGGAGTGCGCGAAGGTGATTGAAGAACACGGAGTCAGCACCGAGATTATTTCGTTTGCGGGAATGAAAATCGAGTCGTGCATCGCCTGCCGCAAATGTGTCAAAACCGGCAGGTGCGGTCTGGATGACGGACTGAATGAAATCATGGACAAGGTCCGTGCTGCCGAAGGGTTGATTGTGGGTTCGCCGGTATACTTTTCAGGCGCCCGCGGCGACGTGATGTGCGCGCTGCAACGCATTGGATATGTTTCGAAAAACTCAGACCAGTTCCTGACCGGAAAGGTTGGCGGCCCGATTGCCGTCGCCCGCCGCGCCGGGCAAACCATGGCCCTGCAGCAGATGATGATGTTCTTCCTTGGCACCGACATGATCGTGCCGGGCTCCAGCTACTGGAACCTGGTGTTCGGAAGACAGCCGGGCGAGGCGCTCAACGATGAGGAGGGCATGAGGACGGTTCGCCACTTCTCCGCAAACGTGGCCGAGCTGTTGAAGAAGCTGCATCCGGCGACAAGCTAGGCGCGCCCACTAATAGCGCGGAACCTTGGGATCAATCTCCAGCGACCACTGGTCGATGCCTCCGGCAATGGACTGCACCTTTTCGTAACCCTGCCTGCGCAACCAGTCGGTAACCGAGAGCGAGCGCACGCCGTGGTGACAGTAGACGACGATGTGCTGATCGGGGTCGAGCTCCTGCAGACGCGAGGGAAGGTCGGCCATGGGAATGAACTGGCTGCCAACGATGCTGGCGGCCTGGCGTTCCCATGGCTCGCGCACGTCGAGCACGGTGAGCTCTTCGTGGCGCTCCTGGCGCTGCCTGACTTCCCGCGGAGTGATCTCGTAATCCATGGCTGTCTTCTCGAAATTGATATTTTTGCCTCAGTGATACGTCTTGCGCATGGCGAACAGGCAATGCGCGTCCACGACCATCTCCGGCGTGGAGATGATGACGTTGTCCGAGCCGCAGCAGGGGCAGACGGGAGTTTCGCCATCGTCCCAGAAGTCGGCGATATCAGCATATGAAAACAGACGGTAGCAGTTGGTGCAGCCGCAAGGGGTGTCGGGAGCTTCTGAGTTACGCATGGAGTCACTCCGCCTGGGGTTAGCTCTTGATGTCCACCATGAGGCGCTCAATCTCCTTGCGCTGGGTGGCGGTGAGCGGCAGCAGGGGCAGGCGTGGATTGCCGCCGTAGTAGCCGTTCAGGTCAGCGGCGTATTTGACCGCGGCAATTCCCAGCTCGCTGACAACGCGCATGCTGGCGGCTTCGATGCGTTGCTGCTTCTCCTTGGCGAGCTTGTGGTCGTTGTCCTTGAAAGCCGCGTAAACCTCATAGCAGGCGGTGGGCGCGCAGGAGGCAAAGGCAAGGATGCCGCCGACGGCTCCCACGTTGAGCAGCACCTGCAGCTTGTGGCCCGAGCCGACCAGGGTCTGGAAGCCAACTTCCTTGTGCCGGGTGCGCAGATCGCCGACGACTTGCACGGCAGCCGACGACGGCCGGGCGGGCGCTTCGACCACGGATTGGGTTGCGAATTGGGCTGCCGGACTTGCCGATGGCGCGCCAGCCGTCGAGGCCAGCGCCCCGGCCGTGACCAGCTCGCCCTCCGGAGCCGTAGCCGCCTTCTTCAACATGCGCGCCGTAACCGGCTGGAAGTCGTGTGTTGTCCTCACCTGGCGCTTGATGTGGCGGGTGCGCTGGACAATGCGCTCGACCTTGGCCAGATCGCCTGAGGATTCCTTGATGCCGATGATGTTCGGGTGCTCGGCGAGTTCGACAACGAGTTCCACCGGGAGATCGTAGCCGGTGCACTGGGGAAAGTTGTAGAGCAGGACAGGCAGCGGCGAACGGTCGGCCACGGTACGGTAATAGTTGAGCATCGCCGCCGGCGTCATCTGGGCGCGGTAGTAGTGCGGGGTGCGCACCATGGCAACGTCATAGCCGAGCGAGGCCGCGTATTCACAGGTCTGCGTGGTCTGGTGCACGGACTCATGTCCGCAGCCGGCGATCATCACTTTGGCGGGCGCGGCGGCGGCAATGGCAGTGCGCAGAAGTTCGCGCTTCTCCTCGCCGTTGCACAGCACTACTTCGCCAGTGGAACCGAGAACGACAATTCCGGTGATGGGGCCTTTGCCGTAGCGATCGACGTTGTGCTCCAGCTTTTTCAGGTAGAGACGTCCGTCGGCATAGTAGGGAGTAGTGATGGCTGGAAAGATTCCGTTGAGCAGCATGACCGGATCATTGTAAAGCAAGGGACCTGGTTCGGCCACCAACGCTGGTGCGGCAGGCATGCGCCAAGGGCAATCGAGGGCAAATTCCAGGGGATACCGGCATGGACGGGAGGCGGTCTGCGGGCAAAAAAGTACCCGGCCGGAGCCGGGTGGAAATGGGACAATTTAGGGGAATGACGAAGAGTGCTTGACCCGCACAATAGGCCAGATGGCGTAGGAGCTTGAAAATTACACGCCGACAATCAACATCAGCATCCGTACAAAAAGCATGACCTAGAATGGCGGGCAAGGGAAAGTCATTTTTTCTATGGGATGTATAACGAAAGTTTTGGAAGCTGGTAACTACACGTTTGTCTGCTAGTTACTGAAGTATCTGAAAGTAATTGATCAGCGAATATTTGAACCAGCCGCGGAAAAAAACATGCGCGGTGCTCCGCCTGGGAGCCCGGGTGCGAGCACCTCGCGAACGCCGGTCTCCGCAACTAACCGGTCTCAGCAGCTAACTCGAGTGCAGCGCTTCCTGGGCCTGGGAGCGGCGCTGGATTTCCTGAGGACTTACGTCCTCGACGTGGGTTGCGACCCACCACCAGTTGCCGACTGGATCCTCAAAGCCGCCACTACGGTCTCCGTAGTCCTGGTTGGCCACCGGCATCAGGGGTTTGGCTCCGGCATCGAGGGCGCGCTGGTAGGCGGCATCGACATCGGAAACGTAGACGTAAAGGGTTTGCGGGCGCGGATTGAACTGCTGGTTGGCCTGGCCGACCATGAGGCGGGAGTCTCCGATCTGAAGCTCGGCGTGCTTCAGGGTTCCGTCCAGCCGGTTGAAGCGCTCGCGGAGATCCGCCCCGAACGCATCGTGCAGAAAACGCAGCATGACCTCGCCGTCAGGCACGACAAGGTACGGGGTCAGGGTGTGATAACCTTCGGGAATTGCTTTGGGCATTCGGGCCTCCACATTCAGTGGACGCATTATGCCACAGGCAGGGCCGGGACCGAGCCCAGAGGGCGAAAATCCCAGCCCCGGAATGAACGCTCGCCAAGGCGCATCCTTTTTCCGGACCGAGGCATCGAAATGGCTATGGCAAATACAGAAACGGCGATACTGGGCGGAGGATGCTTCTGGTGCGTGGAGGCGGCGCTGCTGCAGTTGGAGGGCGTACTGACGGTAGAGAACGGCTACATGGGCGGCACCGTCGACCAGCCCAGCTACGAGCAGGTTTGCAGCGGGAAAACCGGTCACGTGGAAGTGGTGCGGGTGGAGTTCGACCCGCAGCGGATCTCCTACGCGGAGTTGCTGGATGTGTTCTTTACGGCACACGATCCGACGACGCTGAACCGGCAAGGCAACGATGTGGGAGTGCAATACCGCTCGGTGATTTTCGTGCTCGACGAGCGGCAGCGGGCCGAGGCCGGGCGGGTGATCGCCGAGTGGACGGCGAAGCAGGTTTTCGACGCGCCGATTGTGACCGCCATCGAGCCGGCGGGCACGTTCTGGAAGGCGGAGGCGTACCACCAGAATTATTTTGCCAACAACTCCCACCAGCCCTACTGCCTTTTTGCCGTCGCCCCGAAGGTGGCCAAGGTGCGCGCCAAGTATGCCAACCGGGTGAAACGGGCCGGCTGAGCGGCAACTGCGAAAGACAGGCAGCTCCGGCCGCATGAGTTGGCTGGTTGTTTGCCTGCGACGCGTCTCCACGGAGGCGCGTTTTTCATGCCATCGGGGTTTGTGGAGGGGCGATGACCGGAGGCTCCGGCACCGCGTCCGGGCGGAGGTTCAACCCGGCAAGGCGAGTCAGCAGAAGGTTCATGGAAAACGGCTTCTGCAGGCAAACCGCGGAGCTTTCGCCGTGATCCTCCGAGTTCGAGGCCTGGTCGTCGTAGCCGGACATCAGGACAACGTGAAGGTGAGGAAATCTCTTGATGGCCTGGCGAACCAGTTCGCGTCCGCCCATGCGGGGCATGATGAGATCCGAGACCAGGATAGACACGTCCGGGTTCACGGCCAGTACATCCAGGGCCTGAATGCCGTCGGTGGCCACCAGCACCTCGTATCCATGATTGCGGAGATGCTCGGCGATGGCTTCGCGCAGGGCATCCTCGTCTTCGACCACCAGGACAAGGCTTGGCCGGGCAAACGGCTGGGGCAGCACAACCTGCACGGATGGCACGGGTTCCAGGCAGCGCGGAAGATGGATTGTGAAGGTTGTTCCCTTGCCCGGCGTGCTCTCCACGCGGATGTGTCCGCCGGATTGTTGAACGATGCCGTAGACGGTGGCCAGGCCGAGCCCGGTTCCCTTGCCGCGCTCCTTGGTGGTAAAGAACGGCTCGAAGAGTTTTTCCTCCAGTTCGGGAGTAATTCCGACGCCGGTGTCGGCGACGGAGATTTCGACGAAGCCATCGCCGGCATCGGAGTTGCGGGTGGACAGGACGAGCGATCCTCCGTTGGGCATGGCATCGCGCGAGTTGAGGCAGAGATTGAGAATCACCTGAACCATCTGGCCGGCGTCAGCCTTGACCGCCCAAAGTTCCGGCGCACAATCGCACTGCAGGTCGATATTTTCCGAGATGAGACGGCGGACCATGCTGCTGGTTTCCAGAAGGATGGAATTGAAATCGAGGATTTGCGGCGCCAACACCTGTTTGCGACTGAAGGCCAGCAGTTGCCGGGTGAGCGAAGCGGCGCGGTGCGCGGCGCGCTGGATCTGCTCGGTGTGCTTGCGCATGGGCTCATTCTCGCGCAAGCCGGTTGCCAGCAGGTCGGCGTAGCTGACGATGACCATCAGCATGTTATTGAAGTCGTGCGCCACGCCCCCGGCCAGGCGGCCGACGGCGTCCATCTTGCGCGACTGGTGAAGCTGCTCCTGCAACTCGATTTCCTGGGTTACGTCGCGCTTGACGGCCACATAGTTGATGGTTTCACCCTTGCGGTTGACGACCGGCGAGATGGTGGCTTCCTCGGTAAAGAGCTTGCCGTTCTTGGCGCGGTTGATGAAACGGCCACTCCAGCTTTCACCGGCCTTCAGCGCATCCCAGAGTTCGGTGTAGAACGCCTCGCCATGGCGCCCGCTTTTCAGCACCCGCGGATTCTCTCCCAGCACTTCCCCGCGGGTGTAGCCGGTAAGGCGCTCGAAGGCCGGATTGACGTAGACGATCCTGGCATTCAGGTCCGTCATGACGATGGATTCGGCGACCTGCGTGATGGCGCTGATGAGGCGGGCATTCTCGGCCTCGTCCTGCTTACGCTGGGAAATGTCACGCAGCGTGACCTGAATGGTTTGCTGACCGGCCTGGAGAAAAGACGACGCCGACACGTCGATATCCACCACCGAGCCGTCCCGGCGCAGTCCGCGGGTTTCACGCGAGGCAATCCGCATCTCCCGCGCGTAGAGTTCGCTCACCAGCTTTTCCGCCTCTGCCCTGCGCTCGGGAACCACAAACTCCACCAGGGTGTGATCCTCAAAATCAAGGGTCGCGTCAAAACCAAACATCGCCACGGTGGCGCGATTCACCAGGACAATCTTTCCCTGGCGCTCCACCACAATGGCATTGGGCGAGTCTTCGACGAGGCGGCGGAAGCGCGCTTCGCTTTCCTCCAGGCCGCGGAGCACGGCGGCCAGCGAGGTGGTCGCCGTGTTCAGGGCGCCGGTGCGTGCTTCAACCACGCGCTCCACCTGCCAGCGCCGGTCGAGCGTATCCGCCATCAAGGCCGCCACCAGCAGGGTAAACAGGAGACAAAGCGCGCTGGCTCCATAGCTGTAGGTTTTGTCGGGCAGGAACGCACCGGGCATTGGCGTGGCAGCCAGACGCCAGTTGCGTCCGCCGACCGTGATCGTGCGGTACAGGGTGAAGGACGAAACCGGCTGCGGCTGTTTTCCGGCGGACGGGTATAGTTGTTGCTCGCCGGCGGGCGCACTGAGATCGGTCACCGCCAGATCCACCCCGGAGTTGGCGCCGCGTTTCTCCACGACATTGCCAAGGCGCACCACGCCCAAGGCAAAACCCCGCAGCTCGCGCTTGCCCAGGGAATCATCCGCATGACCGAAGACGGGGCGGATGATGAGGATGCCGTACTGGCCCGATGTCTCCTGAACCAGGGTGATGCGCTGGGTTACCGTCAGTTCGCCGGTGCCGGCGGCACGCAGAACGGCATCACGCCGGCTCTTGATGGAAAGCAGATCGAAGCCGAGCGCGAGTTCATTGCCGGCGCCGGGCTGCACGGCCAGCACAGGAAAGTAGAAAGGGCGGTCGCCGGCACGAGCCATTTGTCCCAGCGCCAGGCGGTCGCGAATCTCAAATCCCGGCAGACCACCGGCACGGATTGAGCGCTCGAAGCCGGGGCGCTGCAACGCAGAGACGCGGGGCGCCCACTCCAGGGCCTGGATATCGGGATCGTGACCCGACAACAACGTTGCCGCGAAATTGGTAAACGAGGAGCGTGTGACGGGAGCGCGCGACTCGCAAAATGCCCCCACGGAAACGACCGTGCTGACAGTGAGATCCAGATCGGATTGCAGGCCGTCCATGCGCTCCTGCGCGATCCGCTGAAAGGCGACCTTGGCCTTTCCGGCCTCAAGCGAGCGCAGCGCAAAAAAGCACACAGAAGACGTAAGGATGCCGAAACACACCAGGGCAACGACAGGCAAATGCAGCCGCGGCGACCTGAACAACCTCTTCAACAAAAGAGTCCACCCCGTACTTCCCTAGCCACGAGCGCAGCAGGACTACGTCAGGATACGCCCGCCGATGGCGCAGGCTGCGGCCCGAAAGCCCGCTGAAACCGAAGCAGTCCCATTAAGGACATCTTCTCCCAAAAAACCACCTTGCCGGGAACAATTCCCTGAGCACATATGCCCAAGGTAACCTGCGCCTAGAGAACCGGCTGGGATTGCGGAGGAAAAGCACTGGCGCCGGCTCGCCGTACCATGGCGGCGATCAGTCCGGGAATGGTGTACTCGGCCGCCTGCACGTCCACGCTTAACTGGAAGTGGCGAAGGGTATCGGAGGTAACCGGGCCGATGGAGGCGTTCAGTACGCCTTCCACCAGTTGCGATTGTCCCGAACGAATGCCGAGCAAGGCAACGTAGTTGTTGACGGTCGAGGAGCTGGTGAAAGTGATGACATGGGGGCGGCGGCGGGGATCGCGCAGAACGGCGCGAAGTTCAACCCGCGAACTCTGCGGAATCACCGTTTCGTAGGCTTCCACCACATCCAGAAACGCACCCATCTGGCGCAACTCGCGGGGAATGACGTCGCGGGCGATCTTGGCGCGGCAAAGCAGAACCCGCTTGCCGCTAACCTTGTCGGACAGCGACTCCACAATTGCCTCGGCAACGTATTCCCTGGGCGTCACGGCAACCTTGAAACCTTCGCGCTCGATGGCCGCCCGCGTGGCCGGACCGATGGCGGCAATGTTCAGGTGAGCCAGCGCGCGCCGGGGAATGTTGAGCAGGTCCATGCGATCAAACATGGCGCGTACGCCATTCACGCTGGTCAGGATCAGCCATTCGTACTCGGCCACCAGTTTGAGCGACTCGTCGAGCGCCTTGAAGGACCGCGGCGGACGAATCTCAATGAAGGGAATCTCATAGACCTCGGCGCCCAGTGCGCGCAGACCTTCGGAAAGCACGCCAGCCTGCTGGCGGGTGCGTGAAACCAGAATGCGCCAACCCTCTAATGGCGCCGGTGATTCGTTGTGATTCTCCTCGCTCATTGCTCCTGCCCCGGGGTTCAGCGTGGCGTGGTGCTGGCCGCGTTTTCGTTTGCTACGTCCTGCAGAATTTTGTCCCCGCCGCGGCCCAGGAGAAGTTTGCCGACGCGCTGGCCGAGCTCGACCGGATCAGTTCCGCTGCCGCTCTCGCGCAGCAGTTGGCTGCCGTCGGGACGGGCGCAGATGGCCGTCAGCTTGAGTTCGCCGTTGGCGGCCACCGCGTAGGCGCCGATGGGAACCTGGCAGCCGCCGCCAAGCTGATTGAGCAGCGCGCGCTCGCAGACGGTGGCCAGTCGCGATGGCTCGTGGTTGAGGAAGGCGAGCACTGCGCGCATCTTCGTGTCACCCAGGCGGATTTCAATGCCGAGCGCGCCCTGTCCGGCGGCCGAGCACATGATCTCCGGATCGAGAATCTCCTTGATGTGCTGCGTTTTGCCGAGACGTTTCAGCCCGGCGGCGGCCAGGATCACGGCGTCGTATGCGCCCTCTTCCAGTTTGCGCACGCGCGTGTCCACATTGCCGCGCAGAGGAAAAATCTCCAGGTCCGGGCGCAGCTGCTTGAGCTGGGCCTGGCGGCGCAGGCTGCTGGTGCCAACGCGCGCGCCCAGCGGCAGGGCATGCACGCTCTCGTACTCAATCGAGAGGAAAGCATCGCGGGGATCGACGCGCTCGGTGATGGCCGCGATCTCAAAAGGACCGTCCAGGGTGGTCGGGAGATCCTTGAGACTGTGCACGGCAAGGTCCACGCGGCCCTCGTCGAGAGCCTCTTCGATCTCCTTGGTGAACATTCCTTTGGTGCCGACCTTGGCAAGCGCCACGCCGGTGATCTTGTCGCCCGTGGTCTTGATGATTTCAAGCTCGATCTCGTGTCCCTGCTCGCGCAGCAGGGCCGAGATGTGATGGGCCTGCCAGAGTGCAAGCTGTGAACCGCGGGATCCGATGCGAAGCAGGGCCATTCCAACTTCCTTTACTTATTTTCGATTTTGACTTGCGGCCAGCGGTGGGGCTGGTTCGGCGCTTGCCGCCGGCTGCCGCACTGGAGCCGGAACGATCGCCACGGGCGCCGGCATGGGAGCGGCCTCAGTGCGCAGGTTGAAGAGCTTGCGAACCACATCGACCACGGTTGTCGATTCCGGATCGCGCGCCGCCGATTTCAGGGTGGTGATCGGCGTGTGCATGATCTTGTTGATGATACCGCGGGTGAGCGATTCGACGGCCATCTCCTGCTCGGGAGAGAGATTTCCCAGGCGGCCACGGACGCGGTCAAGCTCGGCCTGGCGCAGGTTTTCCAGATGCTGCTGCAGGCTGACGATGGTTGGGACCACGTCGGCGGTCTGGGCGCGCTGCTCGAACTTGCGCACTTCCTCTTCCACCAGCAACTCGGCGCGAACCGCTTCCTTGCGCCGGTCTCCGATGTGCGACGCCACCACCTGCTGCAGATCGTCAATGTTGTAGACGAAGATTCCGTCCAGGTCATTGAGGGCGGGATCGATGTCGCGCGGCACCGCGATATCGATGAAGAACATGGGGCGGTTCTTGCGCGCCTGGAGGAACTTTTCGCCGTGCTCCTTGCGGAAAATGGTATGGGGCGCGCCGGTGGAACTGATGATGATATCGGCCCACGGCGCGGTGTCATAGAGGCGGTCAAACGGAATGGCCTCGCCGTCGAACTTCTCCGCCAGCGCCACGGCGCGGTCATACGTGCGGTTGCCGACGTAGATCTTCTTGGCTCCGTGGGCGATCAGATGGCGGGCAGCCAGTTCGCACATCTTGCCGGCTCCCACCAGGTACACGGACTTGCCGGTGAGGCTGCCAAAGATCTTTTCCGCCAACTCCACGGCTACCGAGGCGATGGAGACCGAAGAGGTGGCAATGGTGGTCTCATTGCGGACCTTCTTGGCTACCGCAAAAGCGCGGGTCAAAAGCTGATCGAGCTGCGAATTGACGGCTCCGACGGCGCGCGCGGTGGCGTAGGCTTCCTTGACCTGTCCCAGGATTTGCGACTCGCCGACGACCATGGAATCCAGGCTGGAAGCGACACGAAAGACGTGCTTGACGGCCTCCAACTGCTGGTGTTCGAAGATATAGGGCTCGTACTCGCCGGCGCTGAATCCAAAGTAGTCGCGCACGAACTTCTGTAAATCACAATTGCCGTTCTGCGAGCGGGCGAAGATCTCCACCCGGTTGCAGGTGGAGACGATCATTCCCTCTTCGACGCCATCCATCGCGGTCAGCCTGGCCAGGGCCTCGGGCAAACGCGACTCGGAGATGGCGAAGCGCTCCCGCACTTCCACCGGCGCCGTCTTGTGATTGACACCCAATACGGAGAAATTCATGGGGCGATGAACCTATGCAGTTTGCTCAAATAATTCGCGCCCCAGGCGCAGACCGCGACGAGGAAGGCGAAGCTGGCCAGGTAGGCAGCTTTCCTGCCCCGCCATCCGGCGCTCCAGCGGGTGTAAAGCAGGGTCAGGTAGATACCCCACATCAGCAGCGAGAGCAGCACCTTGGGATCGGCGGCAAAGGCGGCTCCGAAGCGCTCCTCGGCGACCACGGAACCGGCCAGCAGGCCGATGGTCATAAAGGGGAAGCCGAGCAGCAAGGCCCTGTAGCCAAGCTCGTCGATTTCCTGCAACGCGGGCATGCGCGCCGCCCATGGCGAAGTTTGTTTGCGCTTGAGCTGGCGCGAAAGCACCAGGTACAGCAGGCTGGAAACAAAACTCAGGAACAGCATGGCATAGCCAAAAATCAGGGTGCAGACGTGGAAGAAAATCCAGCCGCCAAAGATGGAGGAGGAAATGGTCACCGAATGCTGCGCAATGGCCGAAGCAAAAGTCAGAATAAAAACCAGCGGAAAGATGAAAGCCGCGGGAGAAGCCGTCTTGTAGCGGAGATACAGGCCTGCGAAAATGACGGCGATGATGAGGGCCAGGGCGGACTCGGCGTGGCGAATGGTCAGCAGCTCCGCGTAGCCATACAGCACCGCGGTCTCCACCAGGGAGACGAAATGAAAAACCATGCCCAGGCACACAGCCGGCGCAGCGATCCTTCCGGAGCGCTCGCCCTTCTGCCGGAGCATCAGGATTGCGTGGACCAGCCCCACCCCGTAGAGCACGGTCGCAACTCGAAGCCAAACCAGTGGCATAGAAATAAATCCCCGCTCAACCTTATCCAAACCAATCCGAAGCAAGGACTATGCAGATTATACAAAGTGGCGGGATGCGTCTTAGTGTATTCGTCACGTTCACGTGTGATTTACGTCACATTCAGGAATCGGGACAGTCAACTTTCGGGCGCTCCCGCTCTCCGGCCCGGCGGCGGTAGAGGCCGGGCAACGAGGCAGCCGCGCCGCTTCCGGGGCAGGGACAGGAGCAGTAGAGGTTTGTAATTCCGCAAAACGGGTGCTAGGATGCAGGGCTAAAGGTTTATCGAGGAGGCGTCTTATGGCTGATGAGAGCTGCGGTTCCAGTTGCAGCGGGGCTGGTATTTTGTGGTTTCTGGCGGGACTGGGCATTGGGGCAGCAGTTGGCGTGCTCTACGCGCCCAAGTCCGGCCGGGAGACTCGCGAATCAATTCTGAATGCGGCTGAAGAAGGCCGTGACCTGATGCAGGAGCGCGCCCGCAAGTACAAGGAACAGGCACAGCAATGGGCCGACCGCGGCAAGGACGTGATCGCGCAGCAGAAAGACAACATCCGTTCGGCGTTTGAAGCAGGCCGCCAGGCGTACCGGGATGCGACTCAGGATCCGATTCCCGATCCCGACAGCCCCAAACTGTAATCGTTCGCAAGGATTGGCCGCAGCGGGGCCGTCGGCTCGATGGCCTTGCCTGCGTATGGACGGGCCATCATGAATGAAACAACCTTAATCATCGCCTTCATTGCGGTGACCGCGGTTGCGGTTGTGCTGCAAACACTGATCCTGGCGGGCATCTACGCATCGACGCGCATGGTGGGCAAGCACGTTGACGCGTTGACGACCCGGATGAACGAGCAGGTTCTGCCGCTGGTCGAGAAGGCCCTGGGCCGGGTCGAGGAGAGTGCGCCGAAGGTCCAGACGGTGATTTCGAATCTGGCCGAGACCTCTGACTTGGTGCGTTCGCAGGCTGGCAAGATCGACGAAGCCATGACTGAATTTGTCGGCATCGCACGAACCCAGGCCGGCAATGTGGATGTGCTGGCCACCCGTACGCTGCAGCGCGCCGACGTCACGGTGGAAGCTCTGCAGCATGTAGTCATGTCCCCACTGCGGCAGGCGAATGCGCTGGTGGAAGGCGTGGCGGCAGGTTTGGGAAGCTTTGTGGGCGGACGCAAGGCTCGGCGTGCCAAGCCAGTTTCAACCGACGAGATGTTCATATAGCGGGTATTAATTTAACAATTTCAAATAAAGACAAACCACGAAGCTAGAGCGGAGGCTAACCCCTCCGCTCCTTTTTTGTGATTAGCACGATACCTGGACGAACCGGCTCGCGGCGTATTTCTCTGCCACGGATCAGCCGGTGCAAGGTGGGAATACCGAGCCGTCATGGAAATTGTCTTGTGACCAGCTAGCGTCTGAACGGTTTTGAGGCCGACTCCAGCCATGATGAGTCTCGATCAGAACGTGTGCCGGTTGTCGTGCCAGCGGTAACCCTCGATCTTGGCGTTGTCCCTGGCGCTCGCAAACCAAGCGCGAAGGTTCTTGATCTCGAATACATGAGCTCCCTTCTTTGAGCCTGTCTGCTCCTTCAGTTTTTGAAACGCCGCGAGCACATCTGCGTTCATCGGAACGTCGCGGGCGTCAACATTCTTTATTTTTGCAAGGTTGGGCCTTAGTCAATACACTACTGCCTGGCTTCTACTTGATGCCATAGCTGAAGAGGGTCACCGGAACGACCGTGAACGGGTACTGCGTCGGATTGGCGAACTGATCGTTGTTGGCATCGACGGCTGTGATAGTCAACGTGGTCGGGCCCGCCTTTCCAACAGCCGTTGGCGCAAAGGTGACCGTCAATGTGCACGTACCACCGCCCGGCAACAGTCCAGACGTACTTGCACACGCCGGAGCAACGCCGACTGAGAATGGAGTGCCCACAGGCAGAGAAGCTGCAATCTGCAGGAGTTCGCCGGTTTTGTTGGTAACCGTTACAGTAGCTGTTTTGCTCAGACCAATCTTGGTGCTGGGAATGCTTAGGATGCTGACGCCCGGCTTCAGCGCGCTGCTACTGTTGTTGGGCGTGACCGTCAGCATGCTTGTGACCGGAGTGATGCTGTAGTACGAAAGCTTTCCGCTCGCCTGCATCTTCGCGGGCGAAGGAGTGATGGCATACGACCCGATTAACAACGCATTTTCTGCCGTTCCTGTCACGTCGTTGTTACTCGAGTCGGTCAGCGTGTAACCACCGCTTGCGGGCAGCCTATCCGTACTGAAAGCCAATGGTGCGCTTTCGGCCGTCAGCGCCAGCTTGATCTCTTCTGGGAACGTGGGAAGCTTGCTGTAGGTCCACTGCGGAGAGTTTGCCTCCACCGATATCGGCCGCAGATTTACCGTGGTGGTGGCCGACGTCCAGAAGAGTGCAGCGTAGCCGCGCCCGCCCGGCGCGGTGATCTTGACGGCAACCGTCTCGGTGGCCTTGAACGTCACCTTTTCTGACACCAGCGTGGACTTCAGCCCGGTGGTTGCAAAGGCATAGGTCAGCCTCGGAATGTTGGGGTTGTCCGTGGTGCAGCCGGAGATCGTAACCGTGTCGCCGTAGAAAGCTGCGGATGGCATATCGGTCGACGTGGTCACGGTTACCGGACTGGTGGTCGTGCTCGTCAAGGTAAACTGGCAGCCGATGAGGTTCACCGGAATGGGCTGCGTGGTGAAACTGACAGGCGCAGCCGGGGTGACCGTCACCGCAGTGTAGTTCGCCGTTGCCGGCACAGTAGCCGAGGTGATATTCACGGTTCCGGTTATGGTGCTGAGGGTCAACTCCTGCCCACCGCTGCTCGCCGCTATCCTGGCCGCTCCGGTCACAACCTTGTAAGTGATCGGAGCTCCCGAGTTGGCCGTGCATAAGGCGGACGGAGTCGCCGTATATGTCACCGGCGTCGACGGGCAAGTGATCTGTCCCGGAGCCTTGTCGGTAATAAACGTGGCAGTCACACCGGCATTGGCGGTGAATGGCACCGAGCAGGTTCCAGTCCCGCTGCACGCGCCGCTCCAGCCCGCAAACGTGTAACCGGAGTTCGGAGTTGCCATGAGCGTAACCGCCGTTCCGCTATTCTCTGTCTCAGTGCAAACAGATCCGCAGTTGATGTTGGCCGTGCCGCCCGTACCGGTAATCGTGCCGTTGCCGCCGTTGGTCACGATGAGGGCGTAGGTGGAAACGCTGCCACTGATCTGCAATGCTCCCCGATCCCACGTCCCATCGGTATTGCGAGCCACGCCCTCCATATCCACACTGTTTCCCGCGAGAACAGAGTTGGTGTTTGTGCCCGTCATCGTATTCGATGTAAGTTGATAATCGGCTGTGGAATACGCGACGAACGGATTTGTGGAGGCCACCTGCTTGGTCGTGCAGGTATCGCCCGAGGCGCTGCCGTCGGGAATCTGGAAGTATCCGTTGTACGACCAGGCAGTCGAGGTCAGTGCCGCCCCGCCGCTGTTTACCGTACCCGTATTTATGACGTTGATCACGTCATCGCTCCACCACAGGTTGTTCTCCACAATAAGATTTTTCATCGGCGTGGTAAAGCCCAGGCCGACGGAGATGCCATTGTTGTCGGCTTGGCAGCCATACATATTGGCAATCGTGTTGTTCACAAAA